>Ga0194052_1000073_pt1 | contig 75827 bp, 70 predicted proteins | sample SepL226m_MetaG_FD_160117 | JGI IMG/M metagenome (GOLD analysis project Ga0194052, IMG submission 160117) | Anoxic zone freshwater microbial communities from boreal shield lake in IISD Experimental Lakes Area, Ontario, Canada - Sep2016-L227-6m | ecosystem: Environmental > Aquatic > Freshwater >...
ACTGTAATCCACGCGGCATAACCCAACCATCAGTGTTTTTCAAAATCGGTATCTTTTCTTCTAACAATTCATATAACTCATTGATATCAATTAATTCCTCAGCAAAAATTAGGCCAGATATTTTGTTAAATTCCTGATTATTCATTCGCATATCCATTGCTATCACATAGACAGCACATTCTGGACGGCGAAGTGGTAATGAATCTGCGACGCTAATGATTTCATTTTCGATAATTACATCATCACGTTGAGATAATTCATTTAATAATTGTCTATATTCATCTGAAATATTATACGGTACTACCTGTATAATTGGCTTTTTATACCAGAATGAAATAATTAAATGAAACAATAAACCTGCAGAAGCTATTATAGATAATGATAAAGCACCACCATGTATGTACCAGTTGTACCAGGTACCGGACAACCCATGATGATACCAGTTTCCACCAGCGGCAGACCATATAAATGCACTGATAAAAACTATTAACGAGGCGAAGAATACAGATAATAATACCCGCCAAATGGGATGCAAATAACGTGGATTCTGTCCCCCGGCAAGATATATGCCAATCAACCATGCAATACCTGAGATATAACCCTCAGAATGCATAAAAGGAGCGCGAATAAAATACGCAAATAACCACCACCCCAGAATAATAAGAATATCACCCTGGCGTATTTTAGTTTCTATTTGTCTTGTATGTGTAAATATCCGCATCTGATACATATTTTATCAAATGCAGAGAAATATTACTATTTATTTAATTCCATTAATTTTTAATGACCACAGACAAGCTGTTTCTTCTGGTAATAACTTGATATTTAGCGCATGAATTGAATCATTTATCTGCTCAATAGTTTTCCCGCCAATAACAGGATAAACCGGATAATTTTCTGACATTAACGCGGTAAGTGCTATCTGGTTCATAGATACAGAATATTTATCTGATAATAATTTAACGTATTCTAAAATCTGAAAGTTAATATCATTACCAAATGATTGCATCATGCGTGATTCTTTACCTTCAGAATATTGCGCACCCCGATAATATTTCCCATTAAACCATCCTGTCGCTTGTGAACTATATGCCATAACAGGAAAATTATTTTGTATATACCAGTCACGTGATTTCTCATTAAGCTGCGCCAGGGTTGGATCTCCAATATTATTATTTACCGCCATATTCATATAAATTTGATTTAAAACAAAACCCTCCGCATTTATTTCTTTTGCTGCTTTAATTGCTTCTTCAACACGTAAAGGCTGCCAATTTGAACATCCGTAATGCCTGATTAATCCTGCTTTCCGTTTTTCTTCAAGAGTATTTATTATCTCAATAGCAGGTATCTCAGGAGCATCACGATGAAGCAAATAATAATCAACATAATCCATCTGAAGTCTGTCCAAACTTTCACTTAAATCAGATGTAATATCAGCGTTGCTCATGCGGGATACTTTCATATTACCTAAAGGTGGATGCGCTCCTTTAGTAACTATTTTTACATCTTTTCTTATGTTATGTTTTTTAACCCATTGACCTAAAGTAATTTCGCTTTTCCCGACACCATCTGGCAACCATGCAGCATAAACATGTGCAGTATCGAAACTATTACAGCCGGATTTATAAAATTCATCCATTAATGAAAATGATTTGACTATATCAATTGATGAGCCAAAATCCGCAACCCCAAGAACCAATGGCGACATTTGCAATTTCATAATTCTCCATTTTAGCATTTAAAAAGCTATGATTTTATTTTCATTTATTGTATTATATCTTCACCTTAATAAACCTTTAATTTGGAGACTAAAATGCGTTACGGTTATTTTGATGATAATAACAAAGAATACGTTATAGAAAGACCTGATACTCCTAAAGGGTGGATAAATTATAGCGGCTCACGAAATTATGGCTCAATTATCACTAATAATGCTGGTGGATATTCCTTTTACCGCTCACCAGCTTATGGTAGATTTTTAAGGTTTTGGCATAATGCTATACCATACGACCAGCCGGGACGATATATCTATCTGCGCGATGATAATGATAGAGATTATTGGAGCGGATCATGGCAGCCAGTAGGAAAACCATTAGATAAATATGAAACAACATGTAAATTTGGGACACAATACACTGTAATTAACAGTAAATACTCTGAAATAGAATCTGAAACAACATATTTTGTCCCTTTGAACCAAAATTTTGAATACTGGAAAGTTAAAATAACTAACAATAGTAAAAAAGTTCGTAATTTATCTTTATATACTTATGTTGAATTTTCCAGCGAATGGAACTTTTTTCAAGATCATTTTAATCTGCAGTATAGTGGTTTTATTGTTAAGACAAAATTTGAAAATGGAATTGCCGAATGTTCAAGCCTTTGTAATCTACCTGCTGATAAAGAAAACTTTGCAAATGGCGACCAGGGTCGGTTTTCATGGATAACATTAGCCGAAACAGATATTTCCGGGTACGAATTGGATAGAGAAGCCTTTATTGGACCTTATCGCAATTATAACAATCCTCAAACTGTAGAAAAAGGCATTTGTAGCAACAGTACGGCTTTTGGTGATAATGGCTGCGGAACCTTACAAACAAAAATCACTTTACAGCCAGGAGAATCAAAAGAATTTCTGGTGATGATGGGAATAGGTAAAGGCTGTGAGGAAGGAACAGAAATAAAAGCAGAATATGGCACAATAGCAAAAGCTGACGAAGAGTTGAGTAAACTAAGAGCCTGGTGTCATTCACGCCTTGGTTTCTTCACCGTAAGTTCACCTGATGAAAACTTTAATCACATGATTAACGTATGGAATGCTTATAATTGCTTAATGACCTTTAATTGGAGTCGCTCGTGCAGTCTGATATATACCGGTGAAGGACGTGACGCATTAGGGTATAGAGATACTGTACAAGATTTAATGGGTGTAACTCATGCTATTCCAGAAGAAGTCCGTGAACGTATGGAATTAATGATAACAGGACAGAACTCAACCGGTGGTGCAATGCCGGAAGTTAAACCATACGCGCATATACCAGGAAAAATGCCGCAAACCGATGCTGATGATTACCGCAGCGACGATTGCTTATGGTTATTCAACGCAATTCCTAATTATGTTGCAGAAACCGGCGATGTTAGTTTTTACAAGAAAGTATTGCCGTATAGTGATACCGGTGAAGCAACAGTTTTTGAACATTTAAAACGCGCTATAGAGTTTAATCTTGATCGTACTGGCAAACATGGTTTGCCATGTGGTTTAAAAGCAGACTGGAATGATTGTTTAAAATTAGGATTTAATGGTGAATCAATATTTGTCACATTCCAATTAAGATTAGGTTTAAAAGTTTATAGTGAAATCGCAGCTATATTAAATGAAAAAGTCGAAGAGAAATGGGCAATATCTGAAATGGAAAAACTGGATACGGCTATTCAAAAATACGCTTGGGATGGCGAATGGTTCAAACGCGCCTTCCGTGAAGATGGAACAGTATTAGGATCAAATGAATGTGAAGAAGGAAAAATATTCCTAAATTCGCAAAGTTGGGCGATTATAAGCGGTGCTGCCACCGAAGAACAAGCTTCAAAAGCATTAGAATCAGTAAATAAAATATTGGCAACTGAGCATGGGATAATGTTATGCTGGCCGCCATATATTAAAGAAAGCCATAAAGTTGTTCGTGCTGTATTATTTAATCCAGGCCAAAAAGAAAATGGCGGATTATTCAGCCAGATTCAACCATGGGCTGTAATGGCAGAAACACTATTAGGACATGGCGACCGTGCTTATCAATATTACAATGCATTTATGCCAGCAAGATATAACGATAAGGCTGAAGTGCGCAAAATAGAACCATTTGTTCATTGCCAATCAACATCGAGTCCAGACTCAGAGAAATTTGGTACTTCGCATATTCCCTGGCTCAGTGGAACAGCAGCTTGGGCTTATTTTAAGGAACTCAGCATATATTAGGTGTAAAGCCATCAATTGATGGAATCTTTATAGACCCGTGTGTGCCATCTTCATGGACAAGTTTTACTATGCAAAGAATATTCCGTGATAAAATACTGAATATTACCGTCGATAACTCAAAAGGAGTTCAATACGGTGTAGAGTCTATTATCATTAATGGAGAAGAAATAAATGGCACTTTCATCTCCATTGATAAATTAATAGAAAAGAATGAAATTTTAGTTAAAATGGGGTAAAATGAATCCATGAAAAGAATTGTACTTTTTATAGTTTTTGCCTCAACAATGATATTTGCCGCGGACTGGCTTTCTTTCCGCGGCAATCAGCAAATGAACGCAGTATCAACATCTATATTTCCTGAAAAACCATCACTGTTATGGAGTTATGATGCCACTGATGCCGTAGAATCCACACCGATAGTTATGAATGACACTGTGTATGCTGGTTGTAAAGATGGAACCTTTCTTGCGTTAAACATCTCTACCGGCAAATTAAAATGGAAAATCACAAATGATGCCCCAATTTCATCATCTGCTTTATATTTAAATAACCGATTGTATTTTGGAGATGAAAGCGGGACATTTCATGCAATTAATTTGCAAGGTAAAGAAATATGGAAATTCTCTACAGATGATAAGATTATTTCTTCTGCCAATACCGATGGAACACACATCATATTCGGTTCTTATGATAATTACCTTTATTGCCTTAACCAGGATGGTAAGAAAATATGGTCATTTAAAACTGAAGCACAGGTTCATTGTTCACCTTGTATAGCAGAAAACAGAGCTATTATCGCTGGCTGTGATGGTAAAGTAAGAATAATTGATGTGAAAACTGGCAAACAAAAAATAGCTGTAAATATTGAAGGCAATATCTCTGCGTCTCCGGCATATTATCAACACAATGTTTATCTCGGTACATTAAACGGTGATTATTTAGCTATTAATATCCAAACCGGTAAAATTCTCTGGAAAAAACATAACAAAGAACATGGTTCCATTTATGCATCTGCCATTGTAAATGATAAAATAGTAGTATTCGCAGACAGAAACGGCAAAATCTCAGTTTTATCAAGATTGAATGGGAAGACTATTTATGAGTATAGAATGAAGAAAGGAATAGATTCATCTCCTATTTTCTCAGGCAATCAATTTTTTATCGGCAGTGACGAAGGGTTAATAATCGCATTAAGTAATTCAAAAACTAAAAAAATAACATGGTCATACAATGCTGGAGACATGGTAAAGTCATCTCCTGTCATATCTGGCAACAAAATGGTTATCGGGTGCAATGATGGCGCAATTTATTGTTTTGGAAAATAACTGATATAAAATAGATAAACAGCTTCTGAAATATAAACTTGAAGCTGTTTATTCATTACTTATTTGAATTTATAATATTTTTTACATATTTTTCTCTACAATTTTCATTCTATTTAATGCCCGCAGCATTGACAGCCTTGCACGTTCAATATTAATCTCATGCTCTCCAGTATTTAATCTTTCAAGTGCGCGTTCATGCGCTCTGCGAGCACGTTCAATATCGATATTTTCAGCTAATTCAGCAGAATCAGCAAGTACTAAGGTTTTCTCAGCAGTTATCTCGATAAAACCACCACTGATAGCAAATCTCTTAATGTTTTCATCTTCATCAGTAATAACTAATTCGCCGGTTTGCAACGCAGTTACCATCGGTACGTGTCCGCGCAACACCCCGAAGCTTCCCGATATGCCAGGAGCAACAACTGATATAGATTGTCCAGAATAAAGTTGTCTATCTGCCGATAAGATTACGACATCAAAGGTTGCCGCCATTAATTACTCCCTTTGCGTGCCTTTTCAATAGCATCTTCGATATTGCCAACCATGTTGAATGCGACTTCTGGTAAATCGTCATATTTACCTTCTAATATTTCTCTGAAGCTCCTAATGGTATCCTGCAGAGTAACATATTTACCAGCTAAACCAGTAAATGTTTCTGCAACGAAGAATGGCTGCCCAAGGAAACGTTCAACTTTTCTGGCGCGTGAAACAAGAGTTTTATCGTCATCAGATAATTCATCAATACCAAGAATCGCAATAATATCTTGCAGTTCTTTATATCGTTGTAGAATAACCTGAACATCACGCGCTACCTGATAGTGTTCCTGTCCCACAATAACAGGATCAAGAATACGTGATGTTGATGCTAAAGGATCTACCGCAGGATAAATACCGCGTTCAGCTATCTTTCTTGATAAAACGGTTGCTGCATCAAGGTGCGTCATGGTTGTTGCAGGAGCCGGGTCAGTAATGTCGTCAGCAGGAACGTAGATTGCCTGCAATGATGTAATAGAACCAGTCTTGGTTGAAGTAATTCTTTCCTGCAATTGACCCATTTCAGATGCCAATGTCGGCTGATATCCGACTGCTGCAGGCATACGACCGAGAAGCGCTGATACTTCAGAACCAGCCTGAACAAATCTAAACATGTTATCGATAAATAACAGCACATCCTGATGCAATTCATCGCGATAATATTCTGCCATTGTTAAGCCAGTCAAAGCCACACGCAAACGTGATCCCGGCGGTTCATTCATTTGTCCAAAAATTAATGATGTTCTTGCTAAAACGCCTGATTCTGCCATTTCACGGTAAAGGTCATTACCCTCACGGGTTCTTTCACCGACACCACAGAATACAGAGGAACCGCCATGAACAGTGGCGATATTGCGAATTAATTCTTGTAAAAGAACTGTTTTACCTACACCAGCACCACCGAACAAACCGATTTTACCACCTTTGGGATATGGCGCTAAAAGGTCAACAACTTTAAAACCTGTTTCAAAAATTTCACTAACCACACCTTGGTCTTCAAATTTCGGTGGATCGCGATGAATTGGCCACTTATCTTTAACTTCAATTGGACCCATTTCATCAATAGGTTCACCTAATACATTAAATAAGCGTCCTTTACAGCCTTCACCTACCGGCACCATAATCGGCGCACCTGTTGACAATACATCCATACCACGTTTCAAGCCATCCGTAGCGGACAATGATATCGTTCGCACAACATCATTACCCAAATGCTGAGCAACCTCAACAATAAGTGTACGATTATTTGCCGGGTCAGCAATTTCCAAAGCATTGTAAATCTCTGGCAATTGCCCGGCAGGAAAGCGAACGTCAACAACAGGTCCAATAACCTGGTCAATTTTCCCTATTACACCGGCAGTACTTGTTCTTTCAGTTAAATTCGTCATAGTTTTTATCTCACCGCAATTCGGCTATATTTCCGGTTCGCCGGATATTTATGGTGCCATGAATCCCATGGCTTTATATAGTTTATCTAATGTCGGAGTTGCAAGTTCTCTTGCACGACCAGCATTTCTACGTAATAAAGAATCAATTTGACTTTTATCAGACATCAGACTATTATATTTTTCTGTAAAAGGTCGAAATGATTCAATTAATAAATCAGTTAAATCACCTTTTAAGGCAGCATTTCCTTTATCCGCATAATCATAAGCTATCTTTTCCGGCGTTGAATTTGCGAATGCCGCATAAATTGATAACAGATTTGCTACCCCCGGTCTATTATCCGGTTCGTAAGTAATACCCATTATAGAGTCCATAACGGCTTTTTTCACTTTTCGCTTAATTACATCTGGTGAATCAAGCATGGCAATAAAATTATTCTCATTAGGGTCAGATTTCGACATCTTATTAGTCGGATCTTGCAGACTCATGACCCTTGCCCCTATTTTAGGAATGTATGGTTCAGGGACATTGAATATCTTACCGTATAAATTATTAACTCTTTCAGCAATATCACGCGTTAATTCTAAATGCTGCTTTTGATCAGCACCTACAGGAACAAGATTTGTTTGATATAATAATATATCTGCCGCCATTAATACCGGGTAATCAAACAAACCTACACCAATATTTTTCTCGGCTTTTCCCTGGGTTTTATCCTTAAATTGTGTCATTCGCGATAATTCGCCCATGTATGCATGACAATTTAATAACCAGGTTAATTCAGTATGAGCCGGAACATGAGACTGAATAAATACGATAGCTTCTTCTGGATCAATACCGGCTGCGATATATTGAGCAGCAAATGAACGGCATCTATCAGCAAAAATTTTAGTATCTTGACGTACTGTTATTGCATGTAAATCCACTATACAAAATAAACAATCATATTCTTTCTGTAATATCGTCCAGTTTTTAAGTGCTCCAAGGTATCCTCCTATAGTCAAATGACCTGAAGGCTGAATACCGCTGAATATTACCTGTTTTTTTTGATTTTCAGTCATGTTACCTTAATGCTTCTGCGGCACCGACTATATCACCCAACTCGGTGGTAATCGCTGCCTGACGGGATTTATTGTATTCTAATGTTAAATCAGTAATCATTTCATCAGCATTTTCTGTAGCCAAAGACATGGCGGCAACACGGGCTGCATGTTCAGAAGCAACTGATGAAATAACGGCTGTAAATAACATGGTTCTTAAATATCGGGGCAATAAAGCTTCAATGATTTCTTCTGGATTAGGTTCATAAAGATAATTGCCGGCAGGTTCTTCGTCTTTTGGCTGTTCTAATGGCAGCAACTTTATATTTACCACTTTTTCGCCAAAACGAGTATATATCAAATCTACATGATCAATTTTTTGTTCGATATATAATTGTCCAACATAATCAGCCAATGCCGCAATAGTACTAAACTCGGGACTTGAGCCTAATGGTGAAAGTGTAGAATTTATTTCATAACCATGACGGCGAATAGAATCAGATACTTTTCTACCTACCGTCAACATTTGGGGGGTTATATTTTCACTTTCCCATTTCTTTGCAGTAGCAACAGCCTCTTTTATAATAGTCGAGTTATAGCTGCCGGCTAATCCTTTATCAGCACTAATAGCAATTACTAAAACATTTTGCACATTTCTGCGCTGCATTAATGGATGATTTGAATCAGATGCATCAAGTCTCGATACTAATCCACGTAAAGCATCAGCATAAGGACTTGCTGCTCGTATTCGCTCTTCAGCCTTACGCAACTTTATATTGGATACCGTTTTCATAGCCTTGGTTATCTTTTGGATATTAATAACGGTACGTATTTTTCGTTGAATATCACGAGTTGACAACATATTAGTTAGCCTTAAATTGAGACTTAAACTCTTTCACTGCTGATGTAATTTGCTGAGTTAATTCGTCATCAATTGCTTTTTTCTCAATAACTGTAATAGGAACTTGAGGATAACGATTTTTAATAAATGCCTGGAACTCTTTCTCAAATCGTTTAATTGCTGATACTGGAATATCATCAAGATAACCGTTAGTGCCAATCCACAATAATAATACCTGGTCTTCTACTGATTGCGGCTGATATTGCGGCTGTTTGAGTAATTCTAATAATCTTTCACCACGATTTAATGCATCTTTAGTTGATTGGTCAAGATCAGATGCAAATTGGGAGAACGCCTGGAGTTCGTTGAAATACGCAAGATCCATACGGAGTCTGCCTGCAACTTGTTTCATTGCCTTAATCTGTGCATTACCACCAACACGCGACACAGAAATACCAACGTTAACCGCAGGACGAATACCGGCGAAGAACAAGTCTGACTCTAAATAAATTTGTCCATCAGTAATGGAAATTACGTTTGTCGGAATATACGCTGAAACGTCGCCAAGTTGGGTTTCAATAATAGGCAATGCTGTTAATGAACCACCACCTAATTTATCTGATAACTTAGCGGCTCTTTCTAATAATGATGAGTGCAGGTAAAAGATGTCGCCTGGATACGCTTCACGTCCTGGCGGACGGCGAAGTAACAAAGAAATTTCTCTATATGCTACAGCATGTTTAGATAAATCATCATATACAATAAGAGCATGCTTGCCGTTATCACGGAAATATTCACCCATAGCACAACCAGAATATGGGGACAAATACTGTTCTGACGCCGGGTCTGACGAAGTAGATGCTACTACTATGGTATATGCCATTGCACCAGCATCTTCCAATACTTTTACAACACCTGCTACTGTGGACTGTTTCTGACCGATGGCTACATAAATACAGAAAACGCCTTTCCCTTTTTGATTGATAATAGTATCAATACAAACAGCAGTTTTACCTGTCTGTCGGTCGCCAATAACTAATTCGCGCTGACCGCGTCCGATTGGAATCATCGAGTCGATTGATTTTAAACCAGTCTGAAGAGGTTCCTTAACAGGTTGTCTGTCAATAACACCAGGTGCACGACTTTCTGTCGGTCTAAATTCTGTTGCGTGAATTGGGCCTTTACCATCAATTGGGCGTCCGAGAGCATCAACAACGCGTCCAATTAAAACTTCGCCTACCGGCACCTGTACAATACGGCCAGTGGTTCTTACAATATCGCCTTCTTTTATTTCACGGTCTGAACCGAGGAGAATACAACCCACGTTATCTTCTTCAAGGTTCAAGGCTATACCCATCACCCCGCCGGGGAATTCTATTAATTCACCTGCCATTGCATCAGCCAACCCATGTACGCGAGCAATACAATCGCCTACCTGGATAACCTGACCAACACCACGCTCTTTTAACCCGCTGCCATACTGTGCGAGTTCGTTGCGAATTATTGAACTAACTTCTTCTGGTCGAATATTCATATTCTCTCTCCGTCAAGGGAAAGATTACTGCCCTTCACGGCAAATTTATTTTCCTGCCATGGCGGCGAGCATTTCATCCAACGCTGTTTTTGCGCTGGCATCAATCACCCTGTCACCTAACCTGATTATCATCCCCGCTAAAATTTCGGGGTTAATCTCTGTTTTTAATTTGATGTTTGAACCAGTTCTAATGGCTAAAACATTTGCTAACTTTTGTGTTTGTTCATCTGTCAATTGCATTGCGGAAGTAACAGTAACTGGTAAAATATTACGCAATTTATTCCAATAATCAAGATATATTTCATGTATTAAAGCTGCATCGGGATCATGACCACGCCTTAATAACATTAAAAATAATGATTTTACTTCTTTGGAAACAGATTCTTCTAATATTTTATCCAATAATGCTTCTTTACGTTTAAGCGGAATCTCTGGATGAGTTAAAAACTCAATAAGATCAGTTGTTGACGAAAATAACACAGAAACTAAAATTAATTCAGTTTCCCACTTTTCCGTTTTACCTTTTTCAACCGCCAGGTCAAAAATAGCTTTCGCATATCTATTGGCGATTTTACGTTGTAGCATTAACGATATCTCCAGATACTAATTAACCTTGCCACTATTACCGATTTCAGATATAACTGAATCAATAATAGACGAACTTAACTGTTGAGTCATATTTCCGCGTAATGCGCGTTTTGCAGCACCGACGGCAATTTCTGCCATTTCTTCACGTAATTCATGACGCAATTTTTCACGATCTTGATTTAGCTGTTCTTGTGAACGCAATTGAATTTCTTTGATTTCAGTTTTTACATCTTCAATCATTCTTTCACGTGTCTGTTCAGCATCTTTTACAGCCTGTTCAAGTTTAATACGTGCTTCTTCTGCGACGTTAGCAAGTTGAGCTTCATATTGCTGACGAAAAGCATCAGCTTTCTTTCGTTCATCTTCTGCTGCTGACAAATTGCCAGCAATAGTATCTGCGCGCTGTTGTATAATATTTTCAATCGGTCGATAAAGAAACTTTATCAATACAAAAATTAATACTATAAATGAAGCAAGTTGCGCAATTACTACCGGAATTTCTACGTTCAGGCTTTTAAGAATTTGTTCCACGGCTTCCTCCCGAAATTACCGGAGACGAAAGCGGGATTAATAACCACCGGCTATTTTTGCTAAAACGTCAGCAGTTACTGGTAATTTACCCATTAACATGAAACCAAGAACCAATGCGTAAATGGTCAAGGATTCAATAATAGCAAGACCGATGATCATGAAAGTAAGAATACGACCACCAGCTTCTGGTTGTCGAGCTAAACCTTCAAGAGCACCACGGACTGCATTTCCCTGGCCGATACCGCAACCTAATGCAGCGATTGCCGTACCGAGACCGGCGGCTAACGCAAGAGCGGCGAAATAAATCATCTCTGATTTCCTCCCTATTCTCCGATTTCTCGGAGATAATCTTTTTAATTATGAATTACCCGGTAAAATCACCGGATTTTATTCTACGCGTGTTGACCTTCATGATTATCATCATGCTTCTCAGTTGCCATAGATATATATACTGTAACCAATAATGAGAATACAAATGCCTGCAATACGCAAGTAAGCAACTGTAATGGAAGCATTAAGATTGTTATATATGGTCCGATGACAGGAATACTTGTTGATAACGCTTGGATAACCTGTTCTTCTCCAAAAATATTTCCGTATAAACGCATAGAGAGCGATATCGGACGAATTAATTCTGATAAAATCTCTAACGGAAAAATAAGGAAAGATAACCAGGCTACCGGACCAGCGAAATGTTTGATATATGCAAGACCATGTGTTTGAAAACCATAATATTGAACCATAAAGAAAGCGAATATACCTAATCCCAACGTTACAGACAAACTTGCTGTTCCAGATTTAAATACTGGAATAAGTCCTGATAAATTCATTATTACAATATACAAGAAAAAAGTGGAAATAAACGGAGCATATTTTTTGCCGCGTTCTCCCATTACCATTGTTGGCAAGCCATATAAGGCTTCAATAATCATTTCACCGATATTCTGTGATTTTTTCGGGATCATTTGCATTTTCTTTGTTGCGTTAATTGCAAAAATAACAATTAATAAAAATGCAAACATACTAAACCCATAAAATAACCAGGGAGATGCATGCTCTTCGGATTCATGCTTTACAGGTGCTCCAGTTGTAGAATGAGTAGCCGGATTGCCAGCAGCAGCGAGATTTGCTGTGCCATTTAAAGTTTCTGGAGTATTATTACTGCCATCTTCTTTATGTCCAGCTTGAGAAATTTTATATTCAACTTGTGTATTCGAATTATTCACTTTGCGAATTTTCGCCTTATATTAAACCAAATTAATGCTACTATTATACTTCCCGGCAAAATTGAAACACTTATTATAACACCAAGCGGATCAACTTTTAAACCGATAATTGCAATCCCGGTGCCTACCCACAGGATAAACTGCTGCCCCAATAATCCGAGCATTACCGGAAAATATTTCTTCGTTAACACTGCTGTTCTGCCGGCAGCCACTGCTGTAAAATAAAGTGCTAAAGCTAATATTGATCCACTTATCAAACCGGAAAGATTTGGCTTAAACCATATAATTCCAGCAGAAACAACAACTATTGCAAGAAGTATTAAAACTTTTGATATTGCATTTAGAAATATCGGTTGGCTGGGATCCCATTTATTTTCTGTCATTATCCCCGCCTTTTAATAATCTTGCTGCAATACGAAATAGATCAATAAAACCTGCTATTGTTCCAATGACTAATCCGCTCACTTTTCCCCAAGGTGAAAAGTGATAATGGGTGTCTACCAGAGATCCCAACCACCATCCACTAAGAGACATCGATACCAGCAAAAAACCGGAAACGATTAAAGCTACACCATTAAAATCATTCGTGTTTTTTTGCTTAATCATTGGTAAAATGCTTTAGAACAATAAAACTTTAGACCGATTTTATAACATTGTCAAGAGAAATATTTTGTAAATTTAAAATAATATACAAATATTTCAAACATGTTACATCATTGCAACAAATTACAGTGTTGCCTGATATTGTTCTGAATTCAACAATTCATCAGCTTCAGCGATATTGGACATTTCAACTTTAATCATCCAACCGTCGCCATAAGGGTCGCCGTTTACAACTGCGGGTTCATCTAAAACAGCTTCATTAACTTCAATTACTTTACCGCTTACAGGCGCGTAAATATCACTGATGGATTTTACAGATTCTGCTTGCCCAAGAGTATTACCAGCGGCAATTTTATCGCCTTCTTGAGGTAACTCGATATAAGTTAACTCACCGAGTTGCTCTTTAGCATGATGGGTAATACCAATAACAGCAATGTTGCCATCAATTTCGACCCATACGTGTCGCAATGTGTATTTTAAATTGTCAGGATACATAATATTTTCTCCTCTTAAATCAAAATTATCTCCGTTTTTATTATACGAAATTTTACCCACTTCCTTCAACCGTCAAAATGTTATAAAATTAAGACATGCCTAATATAATTACAGAAAAATTTGAATCAGTGATTTTCACCCGCTCTTCGGGAAAGCCATTATATCTGGTACTTCATCGTTCGCCAGATGCTACAGAAGGAAATACCTGGCAATTACTACGAGGAATTATACCTACTGGATTATCTTCATTGCAATCTGCTTTGAATTCATTAACAACTCATACTGGATTCAATCCGATGTATGTATGGGCACCAAATTATATTCATTCAGAATATGATGCCATAACAGATTCCATTTCTCACCTACCTGTTTTTGCTATTGAAGTCGCGCAACAACGACCAGTGCTTTCCGCAGATTTCTCTGATTCCCGTTGGGTTACCGCTGAACAGGCTATCGAATTACTGCGCCTTACAGGACAACGTTCTGCTTTAAAAGCCATAAATGATGATATCGTTACAAACAGTGACCGGGGTATCCCATACCAGTTGAAGATAAATGGATAATGACCAGCCAATTGATGTTTCGCCTTTAAAACGTACGTTCAGCGCACTGCAACACCGAGATTACCGACTTTATTGGGTTGGAATGTTGATATCTCTCGTTGGTACCTGGATGCAGATTCCAGCACAAAGCTGGCTGGTACAGGAAACTGCATCAAGAATTTATCACACTACCAATACTTCATTATATCAAGGAATTGTAAATGCCGCTGGTTCGACACCTATTTTTCTGCTGACTTTGATAGGCGGAGTATTTGCAGATAGATATGACAAACGAATTGTACTGCTGATAACCCAGGCTGCAGCCATGATTGTATCTACTTTATTCGCAATAATCGCAGGATGGGAAAACCTGCAAATCTGGCATATTATTTCATTATCAATTTTTGCGGGTATCTTCTTTGCATTTGACATGCCAGTGAGACAATCATTTGCAAAAGATTTAGTAGGTCCTGGGGATTTGATGAATGCTATATCACTCAATTCATTTGTTTTTAATTTAGCCCGCATTATAGGACCTGCATTGGCTGCACCATTATTAGCAATGGGAACTATTTTTCTTTGGGGTTTTAAAGTAAATAGCATCAGCCTTATATATATTCTTAACAGCATTAGTTTTCTTGCAGTATTAATTGCTTTATGGAAAATATCTTATCGTAAAAAAGCACCTGCAACCCGTCAATCTGGTGTTATTGCACCATTAAAAGAAGCATTGCTATATGCAGCTAAAGACAAACCGATTCGCTTGCTGCTGATTTTAATGTCTGTGGTTTCACTTTTTGGATTTTCCGCATTTATCCCTATGCCTGCATTTGCAGTAGAAACTTTGAAAACTGGAGCCAAAGGGTATGCGATGCTCATGTCTACTTTTGGTGCCGGTTCTTTAGCCGGCATATTATTGATGGCGTCTTGCGGACATTTATTGCCAAAAGGCAGACAACTCTTCATTAGTGGACTCACCTTTTCCATACCATTAATTTTACTTTCACTTTGTACACATTTTGTATATGCCTTAATTCTAATATTCTTTGTCGGGGCCGGACTTGTAACATCTTCAGCGACTATTAACTCATTAATTCAATATTATGCACCTGAAAAATTAAGAGGAAGAATTGTTGGACTATGGGGATTTCTTTTTGCAGGTATGTCCCCTATCGGTTCCATGTTTGCAGGTTATATAGGCCATCAATTTTTACCGGTTACACCATTTTATATTGGTGGCGGAATTTGTTTGATAGCACTTTTAATTATAACTATCACGTCAAACTGGTTATGGAGAATGGATTAAGTAATGTAAAAATTAACAATTTGCACTAATTAATTCTATTATTCAATGATATTTCATCAAATAACCATTACTTTATATCAATCATCTTGATAATTAACTCCACAACTGGCAAAATAAGAACGGCAAAAATAATATATAATGAGAAAACATGTTTAAAAAATTTTTCAATAAAATAAAAGAGACTTTTCGACGCAGTGAAATTACCGCGGATTTGTATGATGATCTCGAAGAAGCTCTCATTTTGGCTGATGTAAGTGCAACTACAGCAATGGCTTTAGTTAGTCGTTTAAAAGATGCTATCAAAAAAAATGGTGTCAAAGATGTGTCACAGGCATATATACTATTACAAAATGAAGTCGCTGAGATTCTGCAGGAAAATGTGAAACCATTGCCAACACCAGCTTCACCTACAGTAATATTAGTTGTTGGTGTTAATGGTGTCGGAAAAACCACTTCAATTGCAAAGTTGGCAGCATTAGTAAAAAGAAAAGGACATAGCGTAGTAATGGTTGCAGCGGATACTTTCCGCGCTGCGGCAATTGAACAGTTGGAATTATGGGGGCAGCGCATTGGCGTAGAAGTAATACGACATCAAATGGGAGCCGACCCGGCAGCCGTTGTTTTTGACGCCGTCCAATCTGCAAAATCACGTGGATTTGATTATGTTATTGTTGATACTGCCGGAAGATTACATAACAAACAAAACTTAATGGAAGAACTTAAAAAAATAAACCGCGTTTTAACTCGTGCATTAGGACGCGAAGCAGATGAAACATTGCTGGTTCTTGATGCAACAACTGGGCAAAACTCATTGAACCAGGCGAGAGAGTTTAGTAAATCAGTAAATCTTACCGGTATTATGTTAACTAAACTCGATGGTTCTGCAAAAGGTGGAAATATTTTATCTATTGCAGCTGAAATACCAATATCAATCAGATATCTTGGGATGGGTGAAAAACAAGACGATATTAAAGATTTTGATCCCCAGGAATTTGCACGTGAATTATTACCCGCAAGAGATGAGGCATAACTTGACTGAAAATAAGCTATCTCTGGTAACGCCACCATCATACCAATGTTACGATTGCAGCGGGTGTGGTGATTGTTGCCGCGGTAAATTTGCTATAAATATCTCTGAAGAAGATTATAAACGGATAATAGATCAGGGTTGGCAAAATGAAGAAGAATATAACAATATAAAAATTGCAGTAAAAAAAGGTAACCGGTATCGACTTGCTCATCATGTAGATGGTACCTGTATTTTTTTAAACGAACAAGGTTTATGTAAAATCCATGCTAAATTCGGTGAACCGGAAAAACCATTACCTTGTCGTCTATATCCATTCAGATTTATTCAAATCGGTAAACAAGTAAGATTAGATATTAGATTCGATTGCCCGCAAGTCGCTGGCAATAAAGGTAAACCGATTACTACTAAACGGCAATACCTGTCAGAATTAATGCCGCAACTAACATCGGAATCCAAGATAAATATCGAGCCTGTTTTATATGGTAATGTAAAAGTTGAATGGGCACAATTATGCAGAATAACAGAAGCTTTTGAAAGAATATTAAATTACAAAGAACTTTCATTATCAGATCGTATTATTGGATGCGTAAATATGTCGTCACTATTGTATAATCCTAAAATAGCTTCACTGCATGGCGGAGAATTATCAACTTTTTTAACTGCTATATCTGATAAAATTATTAATTCCGCACTCGAAACAACAGTACAAAGAGTACCACCTACTGCAATGGTACGATTTTTATTCCGACAAATAATGACCATATATACACGTGAAGACAGGGTTGGCGACAAAACCAGTTTAACTAAAAGATTATCAACAATGCTTAATATGATAAACGGCAAAGGTCTAATACCTGAATTAAGAAAAGATATGCCACAAGTCAATTTCGAAGATATCGAACAATCATTTTGTCGTCCAGCACCACATAATGAAGATATTTTCACGAGGTATTATAAAATGCGGCTTACAGGGATGGGATTTTTTGGAGATAATTTTTATAATAGATCATATCTTGATGGCATTATGGCACTTTGGCTGACATACCCGGTAATAAACTGGATTGCACGGGTATATACCGTTGCTGATGATCTGGATGCGCCGAATAAACAAGCAATGATAAATGCCATAATGATTATGTCGCATCAGCATGGCGCATCACCAATATTCAATTTATTCAGCGAACAAATACGCACTCGTTTTTTATGTGAACGAACAAACTTGCGTTCTTTAATTGTTTGGTATGGTTATTAAAAAATTACATGAATTGCAATGAAATTGAAAATAAAATAGAAAACTTTATAACTAAACATCAACTGTTTTTACCGGACAGTAAGTTATTAATCGCACTTAGCGGCGGTCCTGACTCAGTTTGCCTGCTGGCTATACTAAAGAAATTATACCCATCACAACAAATAATGACAGTGCATGTTGACCACAGTTTGCGAGAGAACTCTCCCAACGATGCCTTATTTTCTATGACTATCTCTGCTGATTTCAACATTATAGATTGCATAATAGTTAAAGTTGATGTTAATGCTTTTACCAACAATAATTCTTTGTCTACAGAAGAAGCCGCGCGTATTTTAAGATATGAGGCATTCAATAATATTGCTAAACAATTTTCATGCGATTATATTGTAACGGCTCATAATAAAGATGACCAGTCTGAAACTGTATTAATGAGAATTTTACGCGGCACCGGTATTGATGGCTTAGCGGGAATTCCTGTTAAACGCGATAATATTATTCGCCCTTTATTATGCCTGACAAAAGAGGAAATTCTATTTTACCTGCATGAAAAACCTATAAAATATTGCATTGATGAGACAAACGCAGAAAATATTTACACACGAAATAAAATTAGAAATGAATTGATACCAATATTGAGTAATTATAATTCAGATATTAAAGATGCACTATGCCGATTATCTGAATTAGCTGCTAATGATAATGATCTGTTAAAAAAAATTGCAAAAGAAGAATATGATAGATCATCATCTCAATTACCTGATGGAATAAAGTTAAATATAAACCAATATCTTCATCCTGGAATATATACCCGAATCTTTAGAATGGCTGTAAATGACATAAAAGGCAATACAGAAGATTTTGAATTTGATCATCAACAACAAATGTTGCAATTAACCAACCATACTGGAGCAGATTTCCCCGGGTTAAGAGTAGAAAAACATGATTTTTCATATCATTTCTTAAAATTAAATTCGGAAATTAATATTAATGAGCATAAATTAGAAATTGGCAGCAACTTAATATTACCTGGAATTGGCGTAATTACATCTGGTGAATATGATAATTCTTTAAACGGCAATAATATTGCCATTATCGACTCTGATATGATCAATGGTAATTTAATAGTTCGCGGATGGCAAAATGGTGATAAATTTCAACCTTTTGGCATGAATGGACATAAAACATTACAGGATATATTCACTGATTCTCACGTAATACGTCGACTCCGCAGTAAAATTCCTGTAATATGTGACAGCGATGGTATAATATGGTTGGCTGGTTATCGCATAGCTGATCGTGTAAAATATACCAGCAATACTACAAGAAAAATCTATATCCAAATAGAATGGGAGTTTAATCCATGGATCCCGTAGCTTTTAAAGAAAAGGCTGTTGAATTACTGGGTGACGAAGTACGAATATTCAAAGCACCCGGCCGCGTTAATTTAATTGGTGAGCATACTGATTATAACGACGGATTTGTAATGCCTGCCGCTATTGACCGTGAAATGCTAATGGCTGCAGTACCATCAGGTAATCGTCAGGTTACCTTGCGTTCGCTTGACTTCAACGCAGTGTCGACATTTTCACTCGATGAAATAGGGTATGATGCTGCGAATAGTTGGAGTAATTACCTGCGTGGTGTTTGTTTTATCCTGGAACAAGCAGGCTATTACTTGCGTGGTACCGACATTATATTCAGTGGTGATGTACCACGCGGTTCCGGTCTAAGTTCTTCTGCCGCCCTTGAAGTTGCAACAGCAACCACTTTTCTCACTCTGGCTGAATATGATATAGCTGGCGAAGAAATCGCTAAATTATGCCAGAAAGCAGAAAATGAATTTGTTGGTACAAAATGCGGCATTATGGATCAATTTATCAGCGCGCTGGGACAAACCGGAAAAGCGTTAATGATTGATTGCCGATCATTGGATTATTTGCCTGTTAATATTCCCGACGGTATAAAAATTATTATTGGTGATACCGGAGTACGAAGAAAGTTAGTTACATCAGAGTATAATAAACGTCGTGAAGAATGTGAGAAAGGTGTAGAAATACTAAAAACTGTTCTACCAGAAATAACAGCCTTGCGCGATGTTACTCCTGAGCAATTAGAAGAGCATAAAGGATTATTAGAAGAATTGACATATCGCCGCTGCAAACACGTTGTGACTGAAGATGCCCGCGTTTTGGATGCAATAAAATATATGGAAGTTGGCGACGCAAAGGCAATGGGTCAATTATTAAATGCATCTCATGAAAGCTTGCGTTACGAATACGAGGTTAGTTGTAACGAACTTGATATTATGGTTGAAATATCTCGCAAACAACCCGGGGTATATGGAAGTCGAATGACTGGTGCTGGTTTTGGCGGTTGCACAGTGACAATAATCGATGAGAAATATGCTGATCAATTCGCAGCAGCGGTGTTGCCTGAATATATCAAACTTGCTGGTGATACACAGGAAAAGCCGGATATATATATTTGTTCGCCGAGTGCAGGCGCTGGTGAAATATAAAAATATATGAACTTCCAGGAAATTATACGAGCCTTAGAAAATTATTGGATGCGCAATGGGTGCTTGATAGAGATACCCTATGATGTTGAGATGGGTGCTGGCACTCTTCACCCATCTACGTTTTTGCGCGCTTTAGGCCCGGAACCCTGGCATGCGGCTTATGTTCAACCGGCTCGTCGTCCTTCCGACAGCAGATATGGTGAAAGCCCATATAGATTGACCAGACATTTCCAATATCAGGTTATTTTTAAGCCGGCACCTGATGATGCCCAGGAAATATACTTGGAAAGTTTACGTACTATCGGTATTGACCCGCGGCATCATGATATAAAATTCATGGAAGATATCTGGGAATCTCATACTCTTGGTGCTTCTGGAATTGGTTGGCAAGTATGGCTGGATGGTTTGGAAATAACTCAATTCACATATTTCCAAACTGCAGGCGGATTAGAATTACAGCCAGTTAGCCTTGAATTAACTTATGGTTTAGAAAGAATCGCCATGGTAATACAGGATGTTGATTCATATAAAGAAATCCATTGGAATGATGATGTAACCTATGGTGATATTTACCATCGCGGCGAATATGAATGGGGACGATATTATTTAGAACTCTCTGACCCAACCCTTTCCCGCGCGTTATTTGATATTCACGAGAGAGAAGCATTGAATCTATTAGAAAATGAAGAAGTCTACCCGGCTTATGACCTGGCATTAAAATGCTCGCATATCGTCCACATGTTAGATGCCCGTGGTGCTCTTTCTATATCACAACGTGAACGGTATATAGCACGAGTACGCACGATGGCGCATCGTTGTGCTACCGGATATTTAAATCAGCGAGAAAAACTGGGATTCCCGTTATTAAAAGAAAAATAGCTTGGGTATTCATACATATAAATTGAAGGATTTCAATTTATTTGCTTGAATATTAATTTTATGGATGATTTATTTTGGCATTTAATATCACTGGCTATAGTCTTTATAATTTTACGGCAATTTGTTTCCGGTCAAATTAATAATTCTGCAAAAACAATGGTTCGCAAATTATTGGAAAACAAATTAAAAAACCTGCTGCCGGAAATGAAAATTTCATTAACTGTCGATGATACATTAATTTGTACATCAGAAAATCACAGAATCATAATTCATGTCGAACAATTGTCACGCATGTGTACCATGAAACCTACGAACATTATGGAATATGTTGATGCAGCCGCAACTTCAATTATTGATGCATTATCGTTAAAATATGATGAATACAAAATTACTGATAAAATTTTCCCATTATTTACCCGTGATGATAGCAGCATTCCTACTTTTTTAACTAAACGTGATTTTTATCCAGGACTTTCATTATTATATGCAGTTGATCGCGGAGCATCCTTTCAATATATAGATCACAGATTTCAGCATGAACATAATATAGAAACTGATGATTTGCATAAGATAGCATTAAATAACTTAGAACGTTCATGCAATAGATTAAAAATCTCTGCTTTAGAATCATTCGAAAAAGGTGATAGATTTATAAGATTCGTAACTTATGATGGATTAGATGCAGTGCGAATGTTGATACCATCATTCTATTCACGTTTTTCACCACGGTTTAATGATGAAAACATCTACGTTTTAATATTGGGACGCGACTATTTGGTAATGACTGGTGAAAATGACAAGGAATACCTATCATGGTTAACTACAATTGGAAACACAAAAAAAGCTTTTCGTCCCTACCCGATTACCGATGTACAATTTATGATAACTGAAAATAATATTGAGGCGGTAGAAAACTATTAATACAGAGTTGAAAATTGGTGCAGTCATATTAGCAGGTGGTAATGTACCTGAGAAATTAAAACCATTTTGCAAATATCGGGCATTATTAAAACTAAATGACCGCTATGTTTTGGATTATCTTACAGATACCTTGGCAAAATCTGAATATATAACAAAATGTGCCTATGTTAGCCCTATAGAATCTCATAACAATTTATCACACCTGCCAGGCAAATTAATTCCTGCCGGAAATTCTATAATGGATAATATTTTTGCCGGTTTTGACGCATTAAAAGATAATAATTTTGATTTTATTATTTTAATTACCGGTGACTTGCCATTGCTAACTGTTGACGGACTTAATAGTTTTATTGTAGATAGTATAAAATCTGGCGGTGAAATTACATATCCAATTATTCCTAAAAATGTCTGCGATAAACGATTCCCCGGTGGTAAACGGACATACGTAAAAATAATTGACGGTATTTTCACCGGCGGCAATGCATTTCTGATGAAAAGTGATATAATAAAAGATAGAGCAAATCTAATTCAAAAATTATTTAATGCTCGAAAGAATCCTTCAGCTTTAGCCAAGATTCTTGGTTTTAGTACAATTGTGAAAATGCTGTTGGGCAAACTCACTATAAAAGGTTTGGAAGATGTCGCCTCAAAAGCAATAGGCGCGCCAGTGAAAGCTGTAATATCAAATGACGCTGGTTTGGGGTTTGATATTGATAAACCTGAAGATATTGAAACAGCATTAAAGGAAGTAAGCAGAAAATGACCATGAAATGCTACACCGACTACATCTGGTTTGACACAAAAAAACGACGTGAATACATTCACATTACAGATAATATAGCAGAAATCGTAGCAAAATCAGAAATTACCGATGGAATGGTATTAATATCAGCAATGCACATCACCGCCGGAGTGTATGTAAATGATTATGAATATGGTTTAATCCATGATATCGACAACTGGCTGGAAGAAATCGCCCCTGCCCGCTCCAATTACCAGCATCATAAAACTGGTGAAGATAACGCAGACGCTCACTTAAAAAGCATGCTGGTCCACCACGAAGTTATAGTTCCTATCACAAATGGCAAACTTGACCTTGGCCCATGGCAAGCAATATTTTATGCGGAATTCGACGGACAGCGAAGGAAAAGAGTTGTTGTTAAGGTTATGGGAATGTAACTAAAAAGGAAGTGGCGGAGAGAGTGGGATTCGAACCCACGAACAGTCACCCGTTACACGATTTCGAGTCGTGCGCCTTCAACCGGACTCGGCCATCTCTCCCCGTTTGCGAAGTAAATTATAACGGTTTTACCCTCGCAATGTCAATTTTATAACGGATTAACTGGTTTTCCATTAATGCGTACTTCGAAATGCAAGTGTGGTCCTGTAGACATCCCGGTAGAACCTACAGCACCGATTAATTGTCCTTTTGTTACTTCCTGACCACCGCTGACATAAAGACGCGACATGTGACCATAAAGAGTTGCTTTGCCGCCGCCATGGTCAATAATAACACAATTACCATATCCGCCGCGCCGTGCCGCCCATATTATATACCCGCTTCCGGCAGCGTGTACCGGAGTGCCAGTTGGTGCGCCAATATCAAGACCGGTATGCAAGCGACGATAATGAAGAACTGGATGCATGCGATAGCCAAATCCTGAAGTTATATGACCAGCACATGGCAAACCACCGATTGCGTATCTTTTACTGAATCGTCTTTTACCAGATGATGATGCTTGAAGTAATATAAGCATGGAAGTAATTGAAGCAGAATCGCGTTCTAATGCGTCAAGTTCTGCCTCTAATGCATTACGCTGCTTTTTAGTATAGATTAAATTACCTTGAGCGTCGTATTGTTTAACTACCGCTTGTTGATGCATTGCTGATACACGTGAACGCCATGATGCTACTTCAGCGGTCTTAACTTGAACATTTTCACGATAATTTGCAACTTTTGTTTTTCTCTTAACTAAATCAGTAAGAATATCTTTGTCTTGTTCCGTTAAATATTCTGCAACCTGTGCCCTTTCCATCATATCGCCCATATTATCGGAACTAAGCAGAAGTTGTATGTATCCAGTATTTCCACGCTGATACATCGCCACCAATCTTGCTGAAGCATCATTTTTGGCACGAGAATAATCACGCTTGGCATCAGTCAATGCAATTGTAGCACGTTGCAGACTGATTTCAGTACGTTTTAATTGAAGAGTTGCAAAATGTAATTGACCACGAGCAATTTTAACTCGATGATTAGCTTCGGATAAAACAGAACGAGAGATTTGTTCTTTTTGTTTCACCTGACGGATTTGACGTCGAATTACACCCATCTTAGATTGAATAGCATTTTGTTTTTGGCGTAATTGTGTAGAAGACGCATGTTTTTTTGCAGCTTCCAAAGGTAAAGATATGAATATAAACGATATAATTAGGAATAGCGCGATAATTCGTCGCAATCCCGATGCCTGCTGTAATGATTGGCGCATATAATGCACTCCTACTTCGATCGGCAGTCGGTGCGGCAAAATGCCACAATATAAAAACACTTGCTGTGCATGAAATGATTATAACCCCTTACACAGCACTTTTGCAAGACTAAAAATAACAATTAACTGCGATTTTCATGAATAATTAGCCATCTATCCACACCTTCTGCGAAAGCTGGCCATAATAACGGAATCATAATATATATCCCGCGCATTTCTGTTAATACACCATTTAACACCAGATATATAGTTATCCATACAGGAAATTGAAGTACTATCATACGATATATAACTGGAGTATCACGCCAATAACGCAAAATAGAAAACAAGACTAATCCGAAAACTATCAGCATATACAATATATAAATTGGGATGCTATGTAAATTTGCGGCCAACGATATCCCATCAACAGGTCTGTTAATTCCATTAATATGATCTAAATAACGCGGTATTAGTTGCCCTAACGAAGTTAAAAACATCGCTATCAATAACTCAACAGTCAGAACTACCGGCTTTTTATTCCGCAAGTAATCAGATAATCCAACAGATATGGGCAGCAATAGAGTCTTCTCCCATATAAAACCACTTATTAAATATAGTGGATACATAACAAATGGACGGCGTTTATCTAAAATTTCTCGAAGAAGAAAAACTGTTACCAGGCATCCCCAGGAATCGCCGGGATGATAATAATTGTCGTGCCAGAAAAACCCCGAAATGGCGATGAGGAACAATATCACTATACTTGATGCAAGAACTGTTGAATATTTTCGGCATAATAGATATAAAAAGAATAAAAATAAAAGCCATCCGACCGAATAATAAACAATATGAACAACTGCAAAATTATATGGTGACTTCCCTAATAAGAAATAAATTCTTTCTATAATATTATCATGGACATACATTTGATACTGATAAAAAGCCATCGCTTTCCCAGATAATACATCATAATGCATTTTCAATGATAATTCAGCATTAAGAAACACTTTAGGAATAAAATTTGTAATTAAGGCAGCAAGGGCTGCAAACACGAGCATTATAACCGGGAAATATTCTTTTGAAAAATCAAACTCGAACGGTGATGATGTTTGTCTATGAATTTGAACTTTTTTCGCCATGATTAATTCTTTCCTTCTCCTCGCATATATGCCCCTAAGATACCATTAATAAACTTCGGAGAATCCTCAGCACCAAATTTCTTGGCTATTTCTACAGCTTCGTCAATCGCAACACTCGCCGGTACGAATTCGACATACTCTATTTCATACATAGCAACACGTAAAATATTTCTATCTACGCCAGACATGCGGGTGATATCCCAATCCACTGCGTATTTATTGATATTAGCGTCTACAGCTTTTCTATTTTCCACAATGCCGTTCACCAGCATTTGAGCATATTCCTTGGCTTCAATTGTAACATCTCCTACCCCTTCCAAATCTTCAGGTATGATAGATATTACTTCTTCAATAATAGATTGACCTACATCAATCTGAAAAAGCCAAAGTAAAGCCACTTCACGTCCTACGTGCCTGGTTATAAAAATTTCGTTTTGCATCTATATTACCTTTCAACGTTGTTTAGTATCAATAATCGACTCTAATGATTTCGCTGTTGATGTCTTATTATCCTTTAACCATTTTACTACCGGGTCTCGCCATGAAGTATATAATATCTCTCTCGGTGAATCTTTATACACAGAAGTTACATCTGCCTGATAATCAGTCATTATTACTTTATAGATTTTATCAGGTTCAATAATGCCGCCATTTTTTAAAATATAATTATTATCAACAAACTTTAGACCACTCATTCCTATATTTCCTTTTGCAGGTAAAGATTTAAGAAATTTATCACCTTTTATTTTAATTGAAATTAATTTATCTTGAAATGGCATTACCCCCAGTATAGTTCCATAATTGATAATTCCAGCAGGGATAGATTGCCTTAATGCTCCATAATTGCAAATAGCAATATCTGCATTAGGTTCAGAAGATAACCAACTATCAGTAACCATATTATATAAAGCCGGTTCAGAAGAAATAGCATTTGCTGCATAGCCTAATTTTTCATTAAGCAACCCCTCAGTATTTGCTGTCCATTTTTTCAATTGATTTGCGGCTTCTGCATCAGGTTTTATATTGCCCCAAAGATATACTTGTTTCGCTGATGTAACTACAACCATCCCTTGATCAACTTCAATATCAACTATAGAATATCCTTTCCACCATTCACCACTATTCACAATCCATGCACCATTCGTATATCGTTGTGCAAACTCATGCGAATGACCACCAATATAAAGAGGAATATACAAATCATAACAACTTTTCGCTAATTCAATTAACTTATCTTGTTCAATATGTGCTAAAACAATTATAACATCTGCGCCTTCTTTTCGCATTTGCGGTACTAAATCACGTAATACTTTTTGATATGGTAATACGTTAAATGTGGTTGCGTTATTTGTCAGATAAGGTAAATCAGTCGTTGTTAATCCAATAACACCGACTTTTACTCCATCTTTATTAAAAATTTTATAAGGTTTTTGCCAGCTTTTAGTTTCATCATCTTTTTTATATATATTTGCGGATAAAAAATCAAAGTTTGCCTTTTTTTGCCAGACAGCTATTTTGCCAGCGCCGAAATCAAACTCGTGATTTCCAACTACAGTTGCATCATATTTCATAATATTCATTAAATCAACAACAGATTGCCCTTCTGTAATGCTGGAAACTGCTGCACCGGTGAAGTTATCGCCTGCACTTAAAATCAATGTATCATTTTGATTATATTTTTCTACCATCTTCCAATTTGTCAGCATTTCAGCAGCACCACCCAGTTTTTGATGTGCTGATGTTTGTGCTTCTAACCATCCATGCATATCACCAGTCGTTATAATCTTTATCGTTTTTGCATCAATTAATAATACAGATAAAAAAACTATAAGAATCAACGAAAATCTTCGCATTAATATTACCTCAACATTTGTATTTTACAGAATTTTCTATTTAGATGCAATCAAAAATTATGAATGAAAATCATTGACATAACTAAAATTTCTACCTAAACTATCTGCATGGAAACTAAATTACGTAAAAATAAATTACAGTAAACATATACTGCTTGATTAAATTATCCGGTCAGAATTAAGTTAATTGCCTCTTTCCTGAAACCGAAGAGGCTTTTATTTTTTTTAAAGGAGAGAACTGTGAACACGAAATTTAAATTATCATCACCTGATATCGACCCGATTATGTATATAGTAGACCGCCCGTTGATTGCCATGACTCGCGGCGAAGGATCGTGGTTATGGGATAATAATGAAAAAAAATATCTCGATTTCATTCAAGGTTGGGCTGTAAATTGCCTTGGACATTGTCATCCTGCAGTAGTTAATGCTGTTACTGAACAAGTCAGCACACTAATTAACCCCAGTCCTGCATATTACAATAAACCTATGATAGATTTGGCAACGAAATTAGTGAATAACTCTGTTTTTGATAAAGTTTTCTTTGCCAATAGTGGTGCTGAAGCTAATGAAGGTGCAATTAAATTAGCAAGAAAATGGGGGCAATTAAATAGAAATGGCGCTTATGAAATCATTACTTTAGATCATTCATTTCATGGAAGAACGCTGGCAACTATGAGTGCGTCTGGCAAGGTGCAATTCGAACCTATGTTTGAACCAAAAGTGCCAGGTTTCAAAAAAGCCAATATCAATGATATAGAATCTGTAAAAGCATTAATTAACGATAAAACAGTTGCAGTGATGTTAGAACCTATTCAGGGTGAAGCAGGAGTAATTCCTGCCACTAATGAATATATGCAGGCTTTGCGGAAATTAACTACAGATAATGGACTTCTGCTAATTGTTGATGAAGTACAAACTGGCATGGGACGAACTGGTAAACTGTTTGGTTATGAATGGTCAGCCGTTTCACCAGATATCATGACTCTTGGCAAAGGTATTGGCGCGGGTGTACCACTGGCCGCATTATTGGCTACTAAAGAAGTTTCTTGTTTTGATGCAGGTGAACAAGGTGGAACCTATAATGGGAATCCGTTAATGACCGCTGTAGGTATAGCTGTGATTGATTTACTAACCGCCCCAGGATTTTTTGATGATTTAATAATTAGAAGTGAATACCTGACTAAGAAATTAAATGAAATATCGGTAAAGTTCGATTTAGGCGAAGTTCGCGGCAAAGGAATGCTGCAGGCATTAAATACCGGTGATAACAATGCATCTGAAATAGTTAAAAAAGTTATGGAAAACGGGTTGATATTAAACGCGCCACGTCCAGATACTCTAAGGTTTATGCCTTCCTTATTAACGTCTACAGAAGAAATAGATCTGATGATAGAAATACTCAGCAAATCTATATAAGAAAAATGGGATGGTGGATTATCCTGCCGTCCCTATATCATCATTATCAAACATCGTTTCTTCAGCAAATATTGGAGCGTCATTTAAAAGTGCTAATATAACAGCATCACTGGGGCGGCAATCAAGATAAATAGCCGGTTCGTTTTCATTAACAAGAACTAATCGCGAAAAATAAATACTATTGGAAAAATCATCTATCACAACCCTGTTTATTGTGTAACCACACTCCTGAATCAGACTTAACATTAAGTTGTGAGTTAATGGGCGCGGGAATTCCTCATGATCCATAGCCATAGTTAATACTTTTGCTTCACATGGTCCAACAGAAATATGTAGAATACGGTCACGATCATCCGTGAGCACCATGTTAATCTTCAAGTGCTCTTCTTCATTGCTGTTAAGCATAGACACAGATGATACAGGTATTAAAGCCATATTTTTTATAAAAAAAACCGGCCAGCATCAGCCAACCGGTTAATTTAACTAACTTGATGAACCACCGCGAGTAGCACCTAATTCTTTTTCAAGGAAGATAAGGAAATCTTTATTAGAATTAGTTTTGCTCATACCTGCAAGCAGCACTTCTGTTGCTGATGCGGCGCGATCATTTTCGATTGAATTAAACATACGGCGCAAATGCCATACTTTGCGTAATTCTTCTTCTGTCAATAACAACTCTTCACGTCGAGTACCTGACTTTTTAACATCAATTGCGGGGAAGATTCTCTTTTCAGATAAGCCTCTGTCAAGCACTAATTCCATATTTCCAGTTGCTTTGAATTCTTCAAAGATAGCATCATCCATTCTACTTCCGGTATCAACCAGACAAGTCGCGATAATTGTTAATGAGCCGCCATTTTCAATATTTCTTGCTGCACCAAAAAATCTTTTAGGACGATATAATGCACTCGGATCTAAACCACCTGATAAAGTACGGCCACTCGGGGTAACAGTAAGGTTTGATGCACGGGACAAACGAGTTAATGAATCGAGAAGAACTACCACATCCTTGCCCATTTCAACTAATCGTTTGGCTCTTTCCAGTACCATTTCTTGTACTTTCATGTGATTTTCAGGTAATTCGTCAAAGGTTGAATAAGCGACTTCACCATTTACAGACCTTTTAATATCAGTAACTTCTTCTGGACGCTCATCAATTAATAATATCATCAAATGAACTTCAGGATTATTTTCAGTAATGCTGTTTGCAATTGATTTTAGTAGTGTGGTTTTACCAGCTTTTGGAGGAGCAACGATAATTCCACGCTGACCTTTACCAATAGGGGCAATCAAGTCAATAACACGACCTGAATAATTTTTAGGATTCAGAGTTTCTAATTTCAACCGCTCTAATGGGAAAATAGGAGTTAAATCATCAAAATTGATTCTTGTCTTTGCCATTTCCGGGTCAAAACTGTTGATATATTCTATTCTCAGTAAAGAATAATATCGTTCAGAATCTTTCGGAGGTCTGACTGCACCGGTTACAGTATCACCAGTGCGCAAATTAAATCTCTTAATCTGTGATTGTGATACATATACATCATCAAGAGATGACAAAAAGCCTTGAACACGAAGGAAACCAAAGCCATCTGGCAACATCTCAAGAATTCCAGTTTTGAAAGTCAAACCGCTTTTTTCAGCATGTGCCTGCTTAATGCGTATAGCCAAGTCATGCTTTTTCAATCTGGAAATATCAGCTAATCCCAGTTCTCTTGCGATTACCTGAAGTTCAGCTAATGTTTTAGCTTCTAATTCGGCAATGTCAAAGTTCGCTCTTTCTTTTGCCTGAATCTCTTCAGATGTTTGTTCTTCGGGTGTGTAAACACGTCGTCTCATGTGGACCGCCTGTTGAATTGGAGTTTATAAATTAGGGGGTGTATCTGAACCGGCATATATTTCCGGTTTTAATACAGCTATGCATGGCAAATTGCGATATCGCCCTGCAAAATCGAGTCCATATCCGACAACAAATTCATCGGGAACCTCGAATCCGAGATAATCAATATGTGCTTTAACCATGTGCCTGCTTGGTTTGCTAAGCATAGTTACAACTTTTACGCTTGCAGGATTGCGATTACGTAAATGATCGATAAGTTTATTTAATGTTAAGCCTGTATCTACAATATCTTCAACAATTAATACATGCTTGCTTTCTACACTGTGGTCAAGGTCTTTCATGATTCTCACCACACCGCTTGAACGTGTATAAGAACCATAACTTGAAATTGCTACTAAATCCATTGAAAGCGGTACATTAATGCTGCGCATAAGGTCTGCCATGAATACCATAGCGCCATTTAATACGCCAACAAGAACAACTTCTTTTCCTGCATAATCTTGTGAGATTTTTGCTCCCAATTCAGCCACACGGGTAGCAATAGCTTCTTCTGTATACAGGATTTCGCTTAAATCATCTTTATATTGCATCTTATCTTCTCCGGTATTTAAGTGGGGTCATTCCCACTCGATAGTTCCAGGCGGCTTGCTGGTTACATCATAAACTAATCTATTTACGCCTTGTACTTCGTTAATCAGCCTGTTGCTTATCTTTTCGATTACCTCATAGGGTAGTCTCGCCCAATCTGCAGTCATTGCATCTTCGCTGGTTACTGCTCGTAAAATTATAGGGTAAGCATACGTTCGGTGGTCGCCCATTACACCAACACTCATAATAACCGGCAAAACAGCGAATGCTTGCCATAACTTGCGATATAACCCGGCTTTCTTTATTTCATCTACAATTACATAATCTGCATCACGTAAAATTTCAAGTCTTTCTTTTGTTACTTCACCAATTATTCGAATGGCAAGACCTGGTCCTGGGAAAGGCATCCTCCAGGTGATAGAATCGGGCAATTCCAACTCTTCGGCAAGTCTTCTTACTTCATCTTTAAATAAATGCCGCAGTGGTTCCAACAACTTCATATTCATTTTTTCAGGTAAACCGCCGACATTATGGTGCGATTTAATAACAGCAGATTTACCACCACCTGCACCAGTTCCACTTTCAACAATATCAGGATATAAAGTTCCTTGAGCAAGGAAATCAACATTGCCGATTTTCGTTGCTTCTTCAGAGAAAACTTCTATAAACTCATGACCAATTGCTTTTCTTTTAAGTTCAGGGTCTGTTACACCTTTTAGCCTGGCAAGAAATCTTTCTTCAACTTTCATGTGAATTAGATTAGCTTTAAAATGATCACGGAACGCTTTCTCAACTTGCGAGCCTTCCTCTTTTCTCAGCAAACCATGGTCAACGAAAATACAAGTTAACTGGTCGCCGATAGCTCTGTGCACCAATGCTCCGGTAACCGCTGAATCAATACCGCCGCTTAAGCCGCAAACAACTCTTCTGTCGCCAACTTCATCGCGAATCTCAACTATGGATTGAGCGATAAAATTCGCCATTGTCCATAAGCCTTCACATTTACAATAGCGATATAAGAATACCCGAAGGATATCAATACCCCATGGAGTATGTACTACTTCAGGATGGAATTGAACTCCAAAAAAGTTTCTTTTCAAATCACTCATTGCTGCAACTAAAGTATTCTCTGTTTTTGCTGTTACGGTGAAACCTTCTGGCGGCTGCGATACCATATCCCCATGACTCATCCAACAAATCAAATGCGGGTTCAGGTCAGTAAATAAATCAGTACCATCAAGTACCTGCAATTCAGTTCGACCATATTCACGACGTTCGCAACTTTCAACTTTACCACCCAGGGCACGCGTCATATATTGCATACCATAACAAATACCTAAAATTGGTATTCCAAGGTTAAAAATTTCCGGGTCGCATTCAGGTGCATTTTCTTCATATACACTGTCTGGTCCACCGCTGAATACGATTCCAATCGGTTTCATTGCCGCTAATTTCTCTGCAGAGGTATCGTAGGGTAATAATTCACAATATACTTTGCATTCTCGAATCCTGCGTGCAATTAATTGACTATATTGCGCACCGAAGTCTAATACTATTACAATTTCATCTGGCCGCGAAATATGCGGAGACTGTTTTGGGGAACTCATGCCAACCTTCACTCTTTTCAATATATTGTAATCGCTAAAAAACTATTACAACCATTAACCTGAAAACCGACTTATAGAAAGATCGGGAATTTTAATATAAATGAGGACGAATAACATCGCTGAAAATATTATATAACTTTTAATTAATAAATGCAAGATTTATTAATATATTTTTAAAATTTCACTATTTTATAACAATATCTGGACAATTTCGGTAAGTCTTTTGATATAATCTTTCTTTGTAACAAGTTAAAATGGTATAATATATCTGATAATTCTAAAATATACTGTAATTTATTTGAATGTATTTTACAACTTCTGGGTATTATACAGTAGTAGATTAATTTTTGAAAGAAAGTGAGGTGATTTGTATGCCTGATGGCGATATGTGGCAACGATTTACCAACCCTGCTACCAGGGTTATACATTTTGCACAAGAAGAAGCAAAACGACTGGGAATGAGTGTTGTAGGAACAGAACACTTATTGCTTGGATTAGTACGCGAGGGTGAAGGTGTTGCAGCCCGCGTGTTGGAAAGACTCGGGGTCAGCCTGGGTAGAGTACGGTCAGAATTAAACCGGCAACTCGGTGCCTTGGAAACTCCGCCAACAACCCAACAAAATAGATTATCTCTCAGTCCAAAGGCCAGAAAATCATTAGAACAGGCTATGGATGAAGCACGCGAATTAAATCCAAAACTTGGTTTACTCGACTTTGTTGATACTGAACATATTTTACTTGGACTAATTCGAGATGGAAGTGGTTCGGTAAATAAAGCTGTCAGATTATTGGAAGGTCTTGGTATTGATATTGAACGTCTGCGCAAAGAAGTATTAAATTATCTTGGCGGATCAAGCACCGCCGCGCCATCATCTAAAACCCGCAGTAATACACAAACACTTGATAATTTCAGCCGTGATTTAACCCGCATGGCATCCGAAGGATTACTTGACCCGGTTATAGGAAGAGCGAAAGAGATTCAGCGTGTTATACAAATATTAAGCAGGCGTACAAAAAATAACCCGATTCTCATTGGTGAACCGGGAGTCGGAAAAACAGCTATAGTAGAAGGTCTGGCTCAAAGAATAACAAGTAAGGATGTTCCAGAATTGCTATTCGGTAAACGCGTAGTAGCTTTAGATTTGCCGGGATTAGTCGCAGGTACAAAGTACCGGGGCGAATTTGAAGAAAGAATGAAGCGTGTGATGGATGAAATCAGAAAAGCATCAGGTGAAATAATTCTCTTTATTGATGAATTACATACTGTTGTTGGCGCTGGTGCGGCTGAAGGTGCCATTGATGCATCAAATATTCTGAAGCCTTCACTTGCGCGCGGTGAACTGCAATGCATCGGTGCTACCACTCTGAATGAATTTAAAAAATATGTTGAAAAAGACCCGGCATTGGAACGCCGGTTCCAACCGATTATCGTGGAACAACCTGGATTAACCGAATCTATCGAGATTCTTAAAGGTCTGCGACAGCGATATGAAGAGCACCATTCAGTTGCGATTACTGACGAAGCATTGCATCTTGCTGTTAATTTGGCTGACCGGTATATAACAGATCGTTTCCTGCCAGACAAAGCAATTGATGTAATGGACGAAGCAGCCTCAAGAGTTCGGTTGGCATCATCGATTATTCCAGAAGAATTGCGTACAGTGAGACGTGATTTGGATAATGCCGCTCATGAACTGCAGGAAGTCGGCGGAGTATCTTCATATGAAAGAGATCATGACCGCTATTTTGAGTTGCGCGAAAAAATGCGTAAATTGAAAGAAATAGCTCATGATATGGAAGAAGAATGGAAAAAGAATCGTGGCGGTATAAAGACTGTTGTTGATGAAGGCGATATCGCTGATGTCGTTTCATTATGGACTGGAGTACCTGTACAAAAACTTGCTGCAGAAGAAAGCACTCGTTTATTGAATATGGGTGAAGTGTTGGAAAACAGAGTCAAAGGCCAAACGGAAGCTATTACTGCTGTAGCAAGGGCCGTGAGACGCGGGCGTGCCGGATTAAAAGACCCCAAACGCCCTATTGGTTCATTCATATTTCTCGGGCCTACCGGAGTTGGCAAAACTGAACTTGCCCGAACCTTGGCTGAATTTCTTTTCGGCAATGAAGATGCAATGATTCGTGTAGATATGTCAGAATATATGGAGAGATTTGCGGTATCGCGCCTGATGGGTGCGCCTCCGGGTTATGTTGGATTTGAAGATGGCGGTCAGTTGACTGAAAAAGTGCGGCGACGTCCTTATTCAGTGGTGCTGCTGGATGAAATCGAAAAAGCACATCCTGAAGTTTTCAATATATTGTTGCAAGTTCTTGAAGATGGACGATTAACTGATAGCCAAGGTCGTCAGGTAGATTTCCGAAATACTGTCATTATTATGACATCAAATGTTGGTACCAGTTCTATGGATCTCGGACGCGGTATAGGCTTCTTATCCGATGCTGAGCAAAATGTCCATAATACTTACAGCCGCATGAAAGATATCATCCTTGATAAGTTCAAACAAACTTTCAGGCCAGAATTCTTAAATAGAATAGATGATGTTATTGTATTTAAACCCTTGGGGAAAGAAGAAATTGCGAAAATTGTTTACCTGTTTATTGATAGATTGCGTATACAATTAAAATCCCAGGGTATGGATTTGGTAGTAACAGACGATTTAATTACAAAATTAGGTGAAGAAGGTTTTAATCCAACTCTCGGAGCAAGGCCATTACGTAGAGCTGTTCAACACTTACTGGAAGATACCTTGGCAGAGGAAATGCTGCAAGGAAACTTCCGAGAAGGCGACCTTATTCACGCTGATTACCGAGATGACAAAGTGGTATTCAGCAAAGAAGTTAGCATGCCTGAAATACCAGAAGCAATTTCTGCAATGCAAAATTAAGTTAAAGTTGCCGTTTTCATATTGGAGACGGCAACTTTTTTCTTTCTAAAACGTAATAAATATATGATGTCATCATTCTCAAATAGAAAAAATACAGGTTTTACACTAATTGAGCTTCTTGTAGTAATTGCTATAATAGCAATTCTCGCCGCGATACTCTTTCCTGTTTTTTCGCGTGCAAGAGAACGAAGCCGTCAGGCAACCTGTATCAGCAATCAAAGACAAATTTCATTGTCATTAAATATGTATCTCCAGGATCATGATGAATCATTTCCCACTGCGCAGGAATGGCAGCAGATATTAAATAAAGATGGCAAATTATCGTGTCCTAACACCCGCGGGAAATTAGGTTATGGAATGAATGGCTATCTGGAAAATTGTACATTGGGAATGATTGCTAATGTGAGCCGAACAATTGCAACTGTCGATTCTTCTACCATGTCGACTGAAAAGCCGGATTTTGGCAGGCATTTTAAATCTGCGGTATTTTCCCGTTTAGACGGTTCAGCAACTTCTGCAGAAAATTATGAAAATGGTGGTCGTTTTGCTGCTGGTATTTTCCCTATTCAACCTTTAGTTACTGATGACACGGGTGTTTCATCAATAAAACCTCCAGAAAACTTTGTTGCTCATCCCGGCGGAACAAGCGATTATATTATAAAAGAATTTATATTCGTCGGTCCTTATGGCAGCAATACTTTAGATACTCGTATCACAGGTGAAACTGATGATGACTACAGGATAAGAATCACCTTAAGCAGGATGAATAATGATTATATAGATGAAGCAAATATCATTCGACTGTATGCAGATTTAACTCCTTATCCTGCTGAGTCTGCGCCGAAATATCAAAATATTTTACCACCGACTGCTGGCGTTGATGATATCACATCACCCATCCAGGTTAGACAAGACGCATCAGCACCGATAAATACATATAACAAATGGACAATGGCAGAGATTCATAGTGGCACAGATCCCGATTCAACTGGAGTTTTTGACATGATGGATCCCCATTTTTACAATACTAAATTTTACGGACGCACAACTTACGCAGTTACTTTTATATATTCTGAAACTGACCAGGATGTGAAATTCGATTGGTGGTGTGATGATGTTGGAAAAATATGGATGAATAGCCAACTTATTTCTCAGGATACAGGTATCGTAGGCGTATATCCATCAACACCTGATGTACCGGCACAACCCGCTTCTGGAAATTTGCGAATACCATCCGGAATAAGTTATATGATTATTAAAACAACAAATAGCGTTCAGTTATCTCCTGGAGTTGACGACTATGCTGGCGGTATGAAGTTTAGATTAAGATTTTACAAGCCTGATTCTACAAATCCGTCCGCAAGAAATCCATTGGATAAATCGTTATATTTCTCAGGAATTTTGAAGTAATTACATTTTTTTACTAAATAACGAAACTTTTTCTTTTTTAAACCGTCTTAAATAATATATATTGGAGGAAATTAACAACATGAAAACAACAAAAAAGGGTTTTACCCTCATCGAGCTGCTGGTAGTAATTGCAATTATTGCCATTTTAGCCTCAATTCTTTTCCCGGTATTTGCACGTGCTCGTGAAAAAGCGCGACAAACAACATGTATCAGCAACGTTAAACAAATGGTATCGTTGATGAATATGTATGCACAAGACCATGATGAAACTCTACCCGGGTCTGATTGGCAGAAAGTATTGCCGGATGCTAAATTATTATATTGCCCAAACTATAAAGCTGGCGGGTATGCATACAACACATATCTGCAAGGTGTTGCCATTGGAACCTTACAAGACCCCACAAATGTAATCGCATTTTTCGATGCTGATGAAACATTAACAATGAATCCAGCTCAAACACGCCACTCAAATGGTGCTGTTTATGGAAGAGTTGATGGTTCTGTATTATGGGTAAAGAACTCATCGCAGGCAGGCCACATGGCAGTGGGAGCATTTCCTCTAAATCCAACTCATTTTGATCCAACAGGAAATATTGCTGTGCAACGCCCATCGACTTTCGTATCAGACCACGATGGTAGTCCAACAGATAAAGGCGTTACAAATGAATTTATAGTTGCAGGACCTTATGGCGATAACAAAAATATAACAAATCAAGATAATGATACATTATCAAGATTAAATATAGATTATATTAATGGTGAATTAAAGTTCGCACAACTTGGAGCAGATATTTCTCCCATCCCGGGGGATGGTGTTCCAGGAGTAAGCAATATATTTCCACCTGCACCAGAAGATATTGCTGCTCCTACTGGTTCAACAGCTGCAACACCAAAACAATTTAAAAGATGGGGTGTAGCAGACAATAATTTATATGACGATATCGATGGTACAGGTGTATACCCTATGTATAAGATGTTAGGTTCTTTGTATTTTGGACGCACAACATACGCTGCTACTTATTTATATTCTCCTGTAGCACAAATTGTAAAACTGAACTGGTGGTGTGATGATGTAGGAAAGATTTGGATAAATGGCAACAGTAAAGATAATGCAGGAGCTGAAATAAAGACTACAGACATTAGTTCTGTCTCCGATCTTGTTGGAGCTGAATACCAAAAAGATATTACACTTCCAGCTGGAATCAGCTATATCTTAGTAAAAACAACTAACCGTACATTAACAGCTGCTCAAGTAGCAAGTCAAAATTGGTCGTCTGCCGGCGGTATGAAATTTAAGTTAAAGTTTACAACTTCAGCAGGTGGCACACTAACAGGTAATACTCTGTATTTCTCTAATTCTCCTCAATAAAAATCAAGATAAAAGCCCCCGAAAGGGGGCTTTTTTTATTTTTCTTTTCTAAAATACTTGACCGAAACAATAAAATAATTACATAATGACATGACAGAATAATGTTTAATTTAAAATCCATCACTATATTTGTTTTACTATCTCTTGTCTTTACTTGCAATGCGGCAACTATGGCAGAGAAATTACTTCCATCAGCACGTTTTGGCGGATGGTCTACAATTCGTGATGAGTCCTCTGATACCCATATTAATCAGATTTGGCGTACAACTTTAAGTTCACCTGTTCGGGGAACACAAGGATTTGTCCTGACATCATATAGAGTAGAAGAATGTGACAATGGCAATTCAGCTTCTGCAAAAATTTCCGACTTCATCACCCGTCGCCGTTTCACTGACTATATTGTAAAAGGATTTGATGTTATACCAACACCATGGAGCACTCCTGACGGTTTTGGCGCATTATTTAATATTAGTGGTGTAACTCGCGGTGATACAGATATCTACAACCGGGCAATGATATATGCACTCGGATTGACACGCGGCAGCACTGCTATAACATTAGAAATCAGATTATCAGTTTCCGGTGAAAATACTAACGATTTAAAGAAAAGCATTGAAAAGAATGACATAACTGTTTTATCGAACGAATTAGGAAAGTTTATTATTTCAATGTGGCAGCCAGAGGCAGTAAAAATCCCCAACGACCCAATTCTAACAATTATGCCAAAAGACCCGCCTCCAGTCGTAAAAGACCCTGATGATATCGTCATTGACCCAGAAGTAATAATTGATCCTGTTAATGATGACCCGCCTAAAACATTAGATCCCAATAATGATCCACCGAAGACTATAGATGCGAATCCTATTAACGAAAACCGCTGGTTTACAGTTGACCATCATTTATCCATTGTAATTCCACCAAACTGGAAATACAGCGGGAATAAAAATCAGTCTACCTGGCTAAACGCTGATAATTCATCATTACGAATATATGCTGCAGAAAAATATGATACCAATGCTGACCTTGCTTCTGCTATAGATGATTTCGCAACATCTCAACAAGCAATAAGTTTACGAAAATTTACCCGTTCGCCTTTTGCAATTGATGATGCTGTTGGGGTATTAGTCAGATATTCTGATTTTAATAAAAACACAACGCAATCATATCTTTTTGGCAAATCTGGCAGAATATGGCGCATTGACATTTCAATATCAGGTGAAAGCGCTCCTTTGACAGATGAAGTAAGAAATATGATATTAAGCATCAAAGCAGATTAGCATTGGAGGGATAAATGTCTTTAATATTAATCATCGAAGATGAGCGTCCGATAGCTCAATCTATCGCTTATACCCTGAAACGCGAGGGGTTTGAGGTGACAACATGTCATGATGGATATGAAGGCCTGCGAATTGCTACATCATCCCCTGCCCCATCCCTTATTATTCTTGATTTGATGCTGCCCGGATTATCCGGACTTGATATCTGCAAACAATTACGTCAGCAGCAAAGCAGTTGGATTCCTGTAATCATGCTGACAGCGCGTACTGAAGAAATTGACCGCGTAATCGGTCTGGAAATTGGTGCAGATGACTATATGACAAAACCGTTTAGTATGCGGGAATTAGTTGCCCGGGTAAAAGCCACATTAAGACGGCCAGCCCAAAAACAAGAAACCCAACAATTAACTTTATCACGACACGGTATTATCATAGATTTAAACCGACATATTGTTACGTGCAATGAAGAAGAATTAAATCTTTCTCCAAAAGAATTTGATTTACTATCATTGATGATGAAAAATATCGGCAAAGCGTTAACTCGTGATGAAATACTTAATAATGTCTGGGGTGATGAAGGAGCTTATCGCGACCCTCATACAGTTGATGTTCATATTCGCTGGCTGCGGGAAAAATTAGAAATTGATCCTGCTCATCCAGAATTCTTGATTACAGTTCGTGGTATTGGATATAAATTCAACGAATGAATATCAAACTTCGTCCATGGTCATTACGTTGGATAATTGGCGGTACATACTTTTTTATAATTACCGTCACGTTAGGTCTGTTAGCACTATATTTGATAAATTGGACTCAAAATAACAGCAACGAATACATGCGCAGAAGTTTGCGTATGCAACTGCAATTAAGCTCCGATATGGTAAGTCGTCTTTTACGTACCACTTCTGACGCCCGAAGCATTGTAAGCCGAATTATCGTTCGTGGGGACGCACGCCAGGTTACCCTGCTTACTACAGATGGCTATATTATCGCTGAGACGCCCATGAATGCCAGCCAAACGATATTATTAAACACCAGGCCAGTAGAAATGCATCTGGCTCTTAAACAAGGCATCGGCGAAGATAAGCGCATAAATCCACAAACAAACGAAATGACATTATACGTTGCAAGGTATATAAAATTATCTGCTATAGATGAAAATGGCAACGTAGGAATGCCGATGACTATGCCAGCCCACCCTACAATGGGTGAACATCCCGCACAACCGGAAAAGAAAAGAATCGTAAAAGAGGCAGTGTTAATTCTTGCTGAACCACTAACTGAAATTCAGGAAAGCACAAATGAAGTTCAAAAAGCCATTATCGCAGCGTATCTAATGTCGCTGGTTATTTTCCTGCTTATTAATTTCTCTGTTTCCACATTTATGGTAAATCCATTAGTTGCGTTAAGCAATATTGCACAACGATTTGCAAATGGTGACTTGAAAGAAAGAATTAAGTTGTCAGGTGCCTGGGAAATATACAGTTTAGGCAAATCTTTTAATACCATGGCCGAACAATTGCGTGAAACCATCACAAAATTAGCTGAAGAGCACGCACAAGCACAAGCATTCCTATCAAGTATGGCAGATGGATTGCTGGTAACAGATGCTTATGGGAACATTGTATTAATGAATAAACCTGCTGAGGAAATATGTGATTTGCAATATCATAATGCAATAGGCCAGCCATTAAATACAGCCATTGAAAATTATGAAATTAATGAATTACTACGAAATACTTTAACTACCAAAAATAATTCACAAGGTGAAATTATTATAAAGTACCCCACCCTGCGTCATATTCAGATTCATATTGCTCCTGTTGAAGTAGAAGGAATCACTTTTGGTGCAGTAATTACATTATATGACATTACTCAAATCAGAAAAATCGAATCTACACAACGTGATTTTGTTGCAAATGTAAGCCATGAATTGCGAACGCCAGTTACTTCTATAAGAGCAATGCTTGAAACATTGCTTGATGGTGGCAAAGAAGACCCGGAAATGACCGAAGATTTCTTAAAAACATTAGTTGGTGAAAGTGAAAGATTAACAAAATTATTAGACGACTTGTTAAATTTAGCTCGTTTAGACAGCGGACACAAACGATTAAATTTATCAAAAGTAGATTTAGTAACAATACTGAATGAAACAATCAATAGGATTCAAATAGCAATTAAAGCAAAAAAACAAAAAATTATTACCAATTTGCCATTAAAATTGGAAATAACTGCTGATAGCGATGTTATGATGCAAGTATTTTTAAATCTGCTTGATAATGCTCGAAAATACTCTCCAGAAGGAGCAACTATAACCATATCTGCTGACACTGATGATAACATGGTTACTGTTAAAATTATGGATACGGGGTATGGAATTCCTGCCGAGGACCTTGATCGTATTTTTGAAAGATTTTATAGGGTTGACAAAGCACGTGCAAGCTCTGAAGGCGGTACTGGTCTCGGGTTGGCAATTGTAAAGAATTTAATTGAAATGCATAAAGGTACAATAACTGCCCATAACGTTAAAGGTCAGGGTACTGAATTTATTATAAAGCTTTTTATATCTCCTGTTCTAAAATAATGAAATTGTTAAAAAAATACGTAAATTTCTTACCACTCATAATTATTTTTCCGGTATAATTACTGTGTCGCAGCTAATATCGCAGGAGTTTTATCATGTCAGACAAAATTCGCGTAACAGTACTTATGGGTGGCATTTCTAATGAGCGTGAAATCTCATTAATGAGTGGTACCAGAGTGGCTGAAGCGCTTAATAAAGAAAAATATGAAGTCATTACGTTAGATTTTACCGGCAATATATCAAAATTAAATGCTACTCTAAAAAAAACTGATGTAGTATTCATCGCGCTCCACGGAGCCGGCGGTGAAGATGGCAAAATCCAAAGTGTGCTTGATCTTCTCGAAGTACCTTATACCGGTTCAGGACAGCTTAGCAGTGCCATGGCAATGCATAAAGGCGTATCAAGAATTATGTATAAGAATGCAGGAATTCCAATAGCACCAGGTATGGAATTATCTGCATATTCTGACGATAGCACACTCGAATCAATGACTGAGACTATTATCGCAGATATAGGTATACCATGTGTTGTAAAACCGGCAAATGAAGGCTCATCAGTAGGCGTTTCAATTGTAACCGATGCTAATAAATTAGAAGAAGCCCTTTCAGAAGCATTCTTATATGATGTTGATATTATTGTAGAAAAATTTATCAAAGGGAAGGAAATTTCTGTTCCTGTTCTTGGTACTGCTGAACCACAAGCTTTGCCAGCAGTGGAAATTACACCAAAATCTGGATTTTATGATTATGCCAATAAATATACTGCGGGAAAAACGGAAGAGATTTGCCCGGCAAGATTATCTGAATCACAAACAAAAAGAGCTGCAGAATTAGCAGTAATGTCGCATAATGCCTTACGGTGCACCAATGTCAGCCGTACAGATATGATTGTTGCCGAAGATGATATTTATGTTATTGAGACTAACACAATACCAGGCATGACTGAGTTGAGTTTACTGCCACTTTCCGCTAAAACTGTTGGCATATCATTCCCTGATTTATTAGATATAATAATAATGGATACAATCGGAAACGATGAAACTGAAGAAGAATGAATATCGACGACGAGCAACAACAGGAAATATTACGAATTCGCAAGGCGAATGAGGACAGAAAATATAAGAAAAGACAATACCAGGTGTCTATTCTTTGGAAAATTTTCACTATCCTTTTCGTTGCGCTTCTTATTGAAACGGTATTTTTATTCATGACATCTCCGCGTCTTTGGGTATATCGCATTCAAGTATTGTTTGCAAATGATCACACCTTACAAAAAGATGAAATTATCCGAATGACCGGATTACCTGAAAAAGTTAATTATAATTCCGTATCATTAAGTGATATAGAAACTAATATTGAAAAAGAACCCCGGATAAAATCTGTACTGGTGCGACGTGGAAATCTGGGTGTAATAGTCGTTAATGTAACGGAAAGAAAACCTGCTGCCGTTATTGCAAATACTCTTCCACCTGTCTATATTGATGCAGATGGTTATATTTTCACATTACCTACTCAACCGAAGGTTGATATTCCATTTATATATGGATTAAAGTCTACTAAACTTAACGACTGGTTAGGCAAAATTCCTGCAGATGTCGAAAATTATTCTGTAATCACTGATTGTTTATCAGCTTTAAACGACCCAACTACCCATAGTAAAAAGTTGCCATTGAAAAAGATTTTTCTGGAAAAAGGCAAGCTGTTTTTTGAATTAGATTCAAAAGCACTTGTGTTACTTGGTGTTCCAGAACAATTAGGTATTAAAATTTGGGCACTGGATCAATGCTTAACTGAAGCATTGAATAACGGACATAATCTGAGTGAGATCGAACATTTCGATGTTCGTTTCCCATATATCGCTTATGATAACACTGGAAAGATTAAATATTTACGAGGTACATCATATACTTTTCGTAAAGTTGATGGAAATTTACAATGAATATTAGACACCGAACACAAAAATTAGAACCATGGGTAATGCCGGTTACAATAGTCTGCCTTTTTTTTGGCGGATTAATTGCCATGCTGATTAATAGTACAAATCAGGATAATATTACAAACGATGCAAATCCCATTAAGACAATGATCTCTTTTCGTAAAGAAAATGAAAAACTACGCGGTGACTTGGAAGCAAAAGATCAGCAACTCAAAGAAAAATCTAAAGAATATGATTCATTAATAAATGATGTAGCAACAAAGACATCGGCCAGCGACAAACTAATTGAAGAACTTACAACACTGCGAATTAAAGCTGGAATAATCGCTATACAAGGTCCCGGAATTATAATTACTATTGATGACACTAATACTATAAAACCAAAAATTACTGGTGATAATGCCGCACCATATCTAACTCATGATATTGACATATTAATGTTAGTAAATGAACTTCGTGCGGCCGGTGCAGAAGCTATCGAAATAAATAACGAGCGATTGGCATATAACTCAGCAATTAGATGTGTGGGACCAGTTATTCAAGTAAATGGCAAACCTGTCAGCACACCTTTCATAATTAAAGCTATTGGAAAACCTGAAGAATTATTAGGGGCTGCTAATTTGCCATTTGGCGTATTGGACGGTCTGCGACCATTGGGAATAAAAATCGATGTAAAAAAACGCGATTTGATTAAAATTGATGCATTAAGTACATCGCAATCAATAGATTATGCAAAACCTATTCCTGAAACAAATGAAAAAACTGGGGGTAATCAATAATGTGGATCGCATTTTTAGCATTAATCATCGGTTTTTTTGCATTTTATTTACCATCACTTAAAATGTCTTCATTGTCCGGCATATCAGAATATATCGGTGTCGCATTAATTGCCGGGTTAGATTCAATTATAGGCGCATTCAGGTCATATATAGAAGGTAAATTTGATGATCGGGTATTTGTAACCGGCTTTTTTACAAATGCCATATTATCTGCATTGCTTTTATACCTGTTAGGCACAAAACTGCAGATTTCTTATATCAGTGTAGCTATAATGGTGGCATTGTTTATTCGCATCTTTAATAATCTTGGATTCGTTAGACGATACCTGGTGACGAAATATTTCTCTAAAAATCCTGATACCGAAACCCACATTTCCGAGTCGTAACTTTACATAATGCAGGAATAAGTTAACAGATTAACGAATATAGATTAAAAGGAACATAATATGATTATTGATGGTTTTACTCTGTATGGCAGTTGGCCTGGCTATAATGAATACCACCCTGTAACTAAAATTATCGAAGCTGTTGATAAATTTAAAATTGATTATGCTTGTGCCATCTCATCACAAGGGATATTTGTTGATGCATTGACTGGCAATACTAATACAATAAATGATTGCAAAACTGATTCGCGCTTAATTCCAATAGGTACTGCTGACCCGCGATGCAATGCGATTGAAAATGTTGATTTTTGTATCAACAATAAAATCAAGTTAATGGCACTTTTCCCCAATACACAAGGATGGATACCAACAACTTTATCAGCAAGAAATTTGATTGAGAAAATTTCGGATGCTGGTTTAACAATGATTATTGAATCACCTTCTGAAGGTAACGCGACTGCAATTTACACATCGCTTATCGGTTTGGACATCCCGGTAATTTTATTGGATGTCAGTTTGCGTAATTTAAATGAAGCAATATCAGTAATTGAAAGACGTCCAAACACATATCTTGCTACCCGGTTATTAGCGGGTGGTGATACCATCGAAATGTTAACGAGCAAAATTGGAAGTGATAAACTTCTATATAACTCACGTTTTCCTTTATCATGCTTCTCATCATCATTTTTAACGGCAAAATATGCTACTATTACAGAATCCGACAGAAACTCTATCATGGGTGCCAATATGGCGAAATTCTTACGATAGTCGAGGTAGAAACATGATTTATTCAATCCCAAAAGTCAATTCAGCTATTATATCATCAGGCCATTTTGATATAACATTAATACCATTTATTATGCTGCCTGCCGAATCTGACAGTTTATCGTTTGAAGCTGCTAAATTATTAAGAGATGAAATTGAAGCATATCACCATTACTCTCCTGAAATCGTGAAATCTGTAAAATCGCCATCTATCCCAGGTACAATTTATCTGCAACTCCGTGAAAAAAAAGAAAAAAACATTGATATTAAGCATAGTCCAATGTTTACCGATGAAAGTTACAGTCTTACAATAACTCAGGAAAAAATTATCATCTCCGCCGGTTCATCCTCAGGTCATCTATGGGCAGTTCAAACTTTGCGGCAATTAATTCGCACACATCATTTACAATTACCATTAGTTGAGATAAATGATGAACCAGCGATGCTTTATCGCGGTATTTTGCTGGACCTTGCACGCAGAAAAGTACCTACCTTAAAAACTTTGCTTGAACTTGTTGATTTAATGTCGTTTCTAAAGTTGAACATGCTTCAACTTCAAATTGAACATACTTTTTTATTTGCAGCGCACCCGAAAATCGGAAAAGATTGTGGTTCTTTAACACCTACAGAAATAATTACATTAGATGAGCATTGCAAAAAACGTGGCGTGGAACTTGTACCGATGCTGCAATCTTTCGGCCACATGCGAAATATCTTGATGTTTGATGAATATAAAGATTTGGCAGAAGATAACCTGGCACAATGGTCATTATGCCCGACTGACCCTCGATCAATTGAATTTCTCGACTCATTATACAATGAATTTCTCCCGTGTTTTTCCAGTAAATTAATCAATATCGGTTGTGATGAAACTATTGACCTGGGGAGAAAGCGTGGGAAAAGCTATCAGGAATGTCATAGAATTGGACAAGGCCGTGTATACCTAAATTTCTTATTAAGTATCCATAAACTTATCACTATTAAATATGATAAACAGATCATGTGCTGGGGTGATATTCTCCTGCATTACCCGGATTTAATCCCGGAAATTCCTTCTGATATGATTATGCTTAATTGGGATTATTTCTGGAAAGACGATTTTGAATCAGTAAAAACTTTTGCTGATAATAATGCAAAACAGATTGTTTGTCCCGGAACAAATAGTTGGAACTCTATATTCCCGCGGATTGATATGGGTTGGAAGAATGTAGCCAATTTCACTCGTGATGGTAAAGAAGTTAATGCTATCGGAATGCTAAATACAGATTGGGGTGATGGCGGGCATTATAACTTGCAAGGTGGCAGTCTTTACAGTTATGCACATAGTGCAGACTGTGGGTGGGCATTCGAGCCTAATAACCGAGATAACTTTAACCATTCATTTTCTAAAATTTTAATTGGCAAACATGGCGATGAAATTACCGATGCAATAAATATTTTAGGTTCTGCTGTTTGTATACCAGAAATTGTTGAATATAATAATACCCTTACTCCTGAAATGCTTTTTTATACACCATTTGAAAATGAAAAGTTAATGAAAATACCGATAATTACCTTGGAAAATTTATCTCTCATCGCTGATGAATCTATCACAGCATTTAACAATGCTGATGAAACAAATCTACCGGAAGATGTCCGGGATATGATTTGGGAAGCAAAAGCAATATCATTCGCTGCACGCAAAACAATCTGTTTGAGAAAAATTGCAGATGGTGAAGTAACTGAAGAAAATTACAAGAAGATCGAGTTTGAACTTGAAGAACTTCAACATAAAAATGCGGAAATTATATTCACTTTTCAAGAACGCTGGCTAAAACGGAATAAAATGTCTGAAATAGATTACCCTATCAGTCGTATGCAGCATAGCGAACATGGCATTAACCAATGTATTGAATGGATAATGAAATTCGTATCTGGTACGTCAATGCCTGAAATACAGCCATTTAAACATCCATGGAAAGAAGATATGTCTACAACATGGATGGAATATGGACAAGATATTTAAACATTTATCAATATATTACTTCTGGGTATTACACGATTCAATTTGTGATATAGAAAGATTCGTTTAAATTTATTATTTTGATAATGCAAATTTATGATTATAAATCGGGACGTTTGTAGGCGTGCTGATAATTGGTATACTTAATAACCTGATCAACTTGGCAAATATTCAACCCGAGTTGCAAGGTATGCTAAGATGAATAATTATCTTATTGGTAGTATTAATACAAAAAGAGACAAAAATTAAATTGGAGAAGAATTAATGCGAGAACATTTGGAAGAATTAGAGGCTAGTTTCGATCAGATTGGCGAAGAGCTGGCGAATCCTGATATCGTTTCAGATCAGAGAAAAATGCGGGATTTATCGAAACAATACTCTTATCTTGACAAAATTGTAACTAATTTCCGTGCTTTAAAAAATATTGAAGCGCAGATTGAAGATACGAAAAATATGCTTCGCGATGAAAACGATAAAGAACTACGCGAGATGGCAGAAATTGAAATGGATGACCTGACAAAACAAAAGAATAAAATTGAACGCGATTTAGCCATTCAATTAATGCCGGTTGACCCATACGAAGATAGAAATATTATTATTGAAATCCGAGCGGGAGCCGGTGGCGACGAAGCATCGCTGTTTGCTGGTGACTTATTTCGCATGTATTCACGCTATGCTGATGCAAAAGGTTGGCGCGTCGAAATGTTAAGTGCGAGTGAACAAGGCATCGGTGGATTTAAAGAAGTAATTTTCAGCATATCCGGCGATTTAGTATATGGCGTATTTAAATTCGAATCCGGTGTTCATCGTGTTCAGCGTGTTCCTGTTACAGAGTCATCAGGTCGTATTCACACATCAACTGCTACAGTTGCAATCATGCCGGAAGCTGATGAAGTTGATGTACAATTAGACGAACGCGATGTTAAAATGGAAACATGTTTATCTCAAGGTGCTGGCGGACAGAACGTTCAAAAGAATGAAACTGCTGTTAGATTAATACACCTTCCCACTGGCATGGTTGTTCAATGCCAGGATGAACGAAGTCAAAAGCAAAACCGTGAAAAAGCCATGCGGGTATTGCGAACAAGATTATTGGAAAAAGAGATTGAAAAGCAAAGATTGGAAATAGAAGCTGCACGACGATCTCAAGTCGGTTCTGGTGACAGAAGTGAGAAAATCCGCACTTACAACTTCCCGCAAAATCGTATTACTGACCATCGGATAAATCAATCATGGCATAATATAATAGCAATGATGAATGGTGATATCCAGGATATGTTTGATGCGATGTTAACAGCAGAACGAGCCGAAAAACTTGGCGAATTAGCAAACGCTATCGAATAAATTAAGTATATATTGGCTTAATATTTTATATAAAGGTGCATTATATTATTAGATCAAAGAATGAACAGTAATATAATGTGCTTTTTTTACATTATTTATAAATTTTTATAAATTTTATATCATATTCATATTAAATCAGGGTATAATTAGTAAATCAATAAATTTTTGTTAAGATGGTGTTAATATGAATAAAATTAAATTAAATACTGACATTGATCTTTCTCTACTTAAAAAATGGTTTAGCAATGTGTCGTATGAAGATATGATTACTTTATTAGTATTATTATGTGCAGTCGATTTATTAGCCACCATACAAACAGTTGGTTCCGGTATGATGAACGAAGGAAATTCCTTAGCTAATGCAGCATTTAAACAATACGGAATATTCGGTTTAATAATAGTAAAATTTATCTCAACTTTATTAGCTGTATATTTATTAAATATCGCTTATGAAAAAAAGCCTTCATTTACTTTACATGCATTATGGATTGCAAACCTTACATTAGGTTTTATTGCACTTTACCATTCTGTTCTTATCTTGGGAATTATTATCAGTTGAGGGTACAAATATGATATGTCCATCATGCGGGATGGACGAAAAATATGATAAAATTCATTGTTCTTTTTGCGGCTCATTACTATTTAAAAAAATTGAAAAGCATAAAAACAATAATGTGACTTCAGCAGATATTTCAACTGTTGACGCAGAAAATGAAGTTATTGAATATATTGAGAATGAAGTTGAACAAGACGTTGATGCGGATAACTTTGATAAGAAAAATGCTAATTACTTCTGGATTTCATCTTCCACTTTCGTATTATTATCAATAGCTGATGTAATATGTTCATGGCAATCAATTATTAATGGTGGAATGCGCGAAGCCAACAATTATGCATTGCGTATGTTAATGAAATTTGGATCAGTCGGTTTTATTTATTACAAAACCTTATTAGTTATTATTATCATTGCAATTTTATGGATTGTTGCTCAATATCGTCCACGAACAGCTTTAACAGTTATGGTTCTTGCAAATATACTTATGGGTGCATTGGCTGTATATCATATCTTAATAATTATTAAGTTTATTACACCTGCCAATGGTATCGTCATACGATAAATCCCTCTTTGCCGGGGGATTCATCTTTATTCTATGACTTGTTCACTTTTTGCAGATTCTGGTAGTATCAGATTAAGCTGTTCATCTTCCGATATTTCTTCAAATGAGAACTTGCTAACTTTTAAGTCAGCGGGAATCTGCATTGGATAATCGCCGCTTAAGCATGCCATACAGAAAATATTTTTAGGTAATGACACTGCACGTATTAATCCTTCTATTGATAAGTACCCTAAAGAATCCGCACCTATCTCATCACAAATATCTTGTATATTTTTCTTTCTGGCTGCAAGTAACTGCTTCTGTTCACATGTGTCAATACCGAAGAAACATGGGTATTTATAAGGTGGCGATGAAATTCTTAAATGAACTTCTTTCGCGCCGGCTTCGCGAAGAATCTTTAGAATTTTCTTGGTTGAGGTGCCGCGTACAATAGAATCATCTACCAATACCACACGTTTGCCATGCAAAGCTTCGCGAAGCGGGTTAAGTTTCATTCTTACACCTAATTCACGCATGCGTTGATCTGGCTGAATAAAAGTGCGATGAATATAACGGTTTTTAATTAAACCTTCGCCAAATGGTATTTTGGATTCTTCTGCATATCCAATTGCTGCTGGTGTACCGGTATCAGGTACTGCAATTACTATATCTGCTTCTGCCGGATGTTCGCGAGCCAGTTCTTGTCCCATACGACGTCGTGATAAATGCAGTGAACGACCGTATATATGACTATCAGGCCTTGCAATATAGATAAATTCAAACATGCACATAGAAGGACGAACGCCTTCCATCAGCATTTCGAACCGCGGACCTTTATTGTCAACTATAACCATTTCGCCGGCACCAATCTCTTGCATAAAATCTGCGCCTACAACATCTAACGCACAAGGTTCAGATGCTATGCAAAACTTAGTACCGTTTAATCTACCTAATGCCAACGGTCGAATACCCCAGGGGTCGCGAAAACCATATAATGTATCTTTAGTTAAAATTACAATAGAAAATGCGCCTGTCATACGTTTCACAGCAGCTTTTATCGCATCTACCATTGTTTCGCAATGGTTTGATTCGTATGCAATAATTCGCGCAATTACTTCACTGTCTGTAGTTGAAACAAAATTAATCCCAAAAGCTTCCAATTCACGTCTAAGAACTCCGGTATTCACGAGATTTCCGTTATGAGCAAGTGCCATCTGACCGAATCTGGTTTCAACAATCATCGGTTGGGCATTTTCAATCATGCTTGAACCTGTTGTTGAGTAACGAGTATGACCGATTGCTGCATCACCTTTCAGGCTTATTAAAGTCTCTTCACTGAATACCTGGCTTACTAATCCCATATCCCGGTACAGGTCGATTTTAGTACCATCGGTTACAGCTATACCAGCACTTTCCTGTCCACGATGCTGCAAGGCAAAAATGCCAAAGTATGCAATACGGGCTACTTCCTGTCCTGGTGCATATACGCCAAATACACCACATGCGTCATGAACGACATCGTCATCTCGAGGTATGAAAACGGAATCCGATTCGCTTTGTAAGCATCGGCAGATAGGGTTATCAAGAGGTTCCAAATTAGTCACCTGCGGCTTCATAATAATTTACTTCCTTATTATTTTACGTTTTTTACTCAAAATTGACAATGTTAGTATCGGTAAAATAAAAAGAAATATTAAATAAATAGTTTTTCGTTATAGTGCAATAATTAATAAAACACGTGATATTTGACTAATTCGCTAAATATGATAAAGTATTGATGGATATACTATAGAGGTAAATATGGCTATAAATGCTCACCTTGCCGTTTGTGCAGGTAAAGAAGAACAATTCCCACGGGATAGAAAACCAGAAATTGCCCTTGCCGGCAGATCAAATGTCGGTAAGTCTTCACTCATTAATTGCCTGGTTAATAGAAAAGGACTGGCGCATACATCAAATACACCGGGCAGAACTCAAACATTAAACTTTTATCACCTGGAAGCACCCGGTGAAGCAAAACCATTTTATTTAGTTGATATGCCGGGATATGGTTATGCAAAAGTCAATCTTGGACGCCGTGATGAGTGGAAACACCTTATTGAAGGATATTTCAATCACAGCAAACATTTAAAAGCAATAATTCAATTAATTGATTTACGGCATCCCCCACAGCCATTAGATATTCAAATGACAGAATATCTTTTATCAAATAATTTCCCATTTTTATTAGTAGGTACTAAAGCTGATAAAATAGCTAAAACTAAAGTTGATGAAAGTATGCTGCAAATAGCTGAACAATTAAATATTGATTCCATCAATACTTTGGCTTTTTCTGCCGAATCAGCATTAGGGCGTGAAAGCTTATGGAATTGGGTAAAATCTTCATTAAAAGAATAAAGGGGAATCTTATGCGCATGTTTATAATTTTACTGTTTGTATTTATTTCAGTATCATCGTTTGCAGCAAGGCCGTTTGCAACCTATTATTTCGAAGGTGTAGCAAATAATCTGGTCGGTACTTCTGCATCCCATACATTTACGACCGGAATAAAAAGTAAAACCACCGACTATTATATTTTTACTAAATATGAATGGGCAGATACAAATGGCAAAAATCTGCCATTCAGTTATACTCTTGATGGCAACTCTATTGGTGCCGGAGTAAGAGTTTGGATGTGGAAAAATACTGCTTTTATTGGTACTTCTTATAGTTCTATAACCAGTGGGAAAAATAAAAATAAACCCGATTTCAGAATCGGTGGTGCTGTTTATCGATCATGGGAAAAGCCAGGAAGTTTTGACGACTGGTATGCCGAACTATTTTATGTTCAACGCGCAGATAACACATTAGCGACATCAAGATGGCGTGATGGTGTAATAATTACCCAAACAAGAGACGGAAAATTATGGTCATACTATGTAACCCAAATTTCAGCATCCGCTGTAGGCAAAAATGCTGCAGAAAATAGAATAGAAAGTGGTGGCGGTATCGGTTATACGTTTGATAAAAATAGAGTTAGTGCAAATCTTGAATTACGCTCCGGGTATATCTTTGCTGGCAAAGTAACTAAGCATCTATATTTAAACCCTCAATTTGTTATTTCAGGCAGTTTCTAAAATTTATTTAATATATACCCTAAATATCACTATTTTAGGGTATAATATTTATGCTTAGTAATTATTATTTTCTGATTTTTGGAGGTGGACGTCATGATATCTTCATCCTGTACAATTCATGTAATGGATATCCGCCTGCTAAAGATGTATGTTTCTATTCTGAAAGGCGGGTCGATTCCTGACTTGCACGCAGAAGCTAATCGTCACCGTCAACGTGATATTTTAATTAATTGGTCAAAAAAAATCATCAAAGCTTCTTCACATCTATCAAACCTGGTTGAGCCTGACCAATGGCGCCTCTATACTGAACTCCGTCCATTTTTTATTACTGCTGATGATCCTGAAGTTGCTGTCCATCGAATCGAACAACTAATGTCAGCCTGTGGTGGATTAAATGATATTCTTTATTTATTCATGGAAGAAATCGCCAGACTTGACCCCGACATTGCCATGAATATTATAAGTGAAGCACGCAAAGATACAAACCCAGGTGTTTTAGGCTATATGTCTGTTGATGAAACTGAAAGTGCTATGCGAAGTTATTTATTATACGAAAGATATGAAATTGAAAAATTAATGAATAATCCTCATGAAGAAGAATTTGATAATATAGGCAGGTGGATTTCCTGGCGTGCCTGTATGTTAATGGCTACCTTGCACCCATGGTGGTTATTGCCAGACACCAGTTTAACCGACCTATCTACACATCCAGATTTGGGATTAGAACCTTTGGTAGCAGATCCACGTGGTATTTTCGCAACAATATCACAAAAAATACCAGGATTTCATCATCATATTCCTTATGCATTAACAGGTCGTCACCAAACAGGTATGTGCCTGCCACCACAATATATAAATGATGCTTTGTCGCTGTTAAATAAATGGCCAAAAGTCTTGCCGCCAAATCCTTTAGGAATTAATCCAACTCCTAAAGATATAACAGTCTTTCATGAAGCGCTTTTATTTGCCCACCGTCACCAGTCAGGATTATGGGAAGCATCAGGAATGCTTAATCTTGATGATTGTGAATTCGCTTGTATTATGCCTGATCAAATAAACCGCGAATTGCATCCAGAAGAATACGAGCATACATGTGTTTTACCAGAAACTGATGCATTAAAAGTCAGCACTGAATCACACAATGAATTTCATGAATCATTCTGGGGTAAATTATTCCATCATAAAAATCAATAAACTACCTATGGATTTCCGGGTCATCCTGTATAACGCGTAATCTTACTGTAAAAACGCCATCACCGGATAATATACCGCCACGAGCAAATAATCTACCTTCTTCCCAATTAGACAATCCTAATTCTGGACGATTCAACGCATATTGCCCGTCAACCCAACGTGTGAATCCATTGCCGTTAAATGGCGCATTTAAAGTATCAAAATAATTCTGTGCAGCTTCATGGTCTTCAGTTATAACACTTACTACAAAATGAGGACTATATTTATTACACAATTCAATTGCATCAGACATATTATTGACAATTTTTAATGATACCTCTGGTGTCTCTTCCCACTCCCACTCGCGTGCTAATTCTGCCTCTGGCAATAATTCAGCATTCTTTTCTTTTACATCACCATTGGCTCTCCGCACCTTAGTCGATTTTTCTAATAATTCGACAGGAATATAACATTCATCCCCTGAGACTATGTGTAATTTATAACCGAAACCACGTCTATCGCCAGCCATTCTCAATGCTGCTAAAAATGACTCAATCAGATCTGGACGTGATTGGTGGATACAACAAACATTTAATGTGTTGCATACTTTTCTGTCTAATGAATGGTAAACAGCTAATTGAAACTTTTCTGCATCTGCTGTTTCATCAGCTAACATCCAGGCTCCACCCGTACCGTGCAAGCTTACAGCAACGCCACTCTGACGGGCTACACTTCCTAATTGAGCTACTGCCTTACCGCTGCCGCGAGCAACAGCTAATCCAAGACGGTTATCACTAAACATTGCCCATCCTGCTGAGTGTGCAGCACTGTCAAGCAATGTTACAGCACCTTCCGGCAATCCAGCTTTCTCTAAAGCTGGATTAAGAGCGTATTGCATTATTGCACGTGCAGTTTCAAGAGCATCACTACCGATTCGAAATACTACACAATTACCACCACGCAAGACGCCAGTGGCATCAGCAAATACATTTGGCCTGCCTTCAAAAACAAAACCAACAACACCTAATGGTGCCATAACTTGCTGCACTTGCCATCCTTCATGTTGTATAGTTTCTATAATATGCCCGCGACGTGAAGGTGCGTTGCGCCACTCGCGTAAACCAGCTATCATATCAGTGCGCATTTTATCACTTACTTGAAGCCTTGTCGTAGAACGACTACGCGATTTTGCTTTAGCCACATCAGCCAAATTAGCATTAGATATTGCTGACCAAATAGTATCATCAGCCAAATTTAATGCAAATTGATGATAAAAGCTGGTAATTGAATTAGTCGTAACTGAACCCATTAAAGAAAATGCGCTACACGCTTTAGATACAGCATCGTATGCAATATTATATTCATCAAGAGGAATATGTAATATATCACCTGTTGAGTTAACAATTATTATGCGATCCCCAGCTTTGTATTTTGTTGCCAATTCCTCTGAAATATAAGCAACTTTATTACCGCTATAAATTAGCGGCATACCTGGCGTTAATTTGTTAATAGTTGTATTCATATCGTGATTATACCCTTTTTAATAAAAGTTATGAACTCTTTATTTCTGATTTTTTTTGTTTAAAAGATAATATGATTCCAGAAGCTACCATCAAGAAACCAATAATTAAATTGTGACTTACTGATTCACCCAGTGTTATTGCGGCACCAATCGCAGCAAAAACTGGTATGAATATATTAAAAATAGTACCTTCAGCGGCTTGTAATTTACGCAGACCAGCCGTATATAAACGATATGAAACAGCGGTACCAATTGCACCAATTGTTAATATTGCAACATATTCAATTAATGTCGCATGTAAAATAGATGAAACAAAGGAAAAGATGACAAATGGTATTGTTACAACTGAAGCTCTAATAAAAATACCTGCCAGACAATCACGACCAGTAAGATTCAAGAGTTTCTTCTGAGCAATAGCATAAATAACCCAAACAATGGCAGAGAGAATAAGGAAAAAATCGCCAAACAAACTTGATAACAAATGTGTGTTATCTATTCGTATATCCGGTAAAATTGTATATACAACTCCCCCAAATGCAATTATAGCTCCATATTTCATAAATGAAGAAACTTTTTCATTCAGTAATTGCGCTGATACTAATATAAGAAGAATTGGACTGATTTGAGTAAGTAAAGCAGCCATGGTTGCTGATGTTTGTTTAATGCCTAAATTATATAACAAATAATTTGCTGCAATTGCTGCTCCTGCAATCCATTGGTATAACTCGGATTTCATTTTAGGACATTCTTCATTACATTCATGAACTATCTTATCCGGCAAACAATATAGAGTTGCAGCAGCGATTATAACACGCATGAATGCTACATCAGATGATGAAAATGAACCACCACCATTACGCAGCAATGCCCGGAGTATTATTGGCATCATACTCCAAATTAATACAGCTGACATAGCAAGAACAATCCCGTAAATTTTATCTTTTGATAGAGTATTCACACCTGCAGAGTACCTTAAAACAGTAATTTATTGCAACTCTTTTAAAAAATGATGTAATTTGTTGTGTTTTTTTCAATCAGAGTGGTATAATAATTTATATGAAGTTTACGTTGTTGCTAATTTTAATAATTTCTCTCAACTATGGCTCTTTTGCCTCCATAGTTGATATCGTGCCAACAGATTCAAAATTATACAGTAAAATATCTTTTCTGATTAATAAACAAATTATTACAGATTTTAAAACTGATTTTTCCGGTAAAATAGAAGTTTCCCGTTATGACTTTGCTGATACATTAATCGAACCTACCGAAAAATGTGTTGCAATAGCAGCAGCACAAGCGGGAAAAGAACTATCACCCGCTCAACGGCGTCGCAGCGAGTTATTAACTAACACCCTGACAGACATGAAATCATCTGATGCAGATAATGTTATTGAGAACTTATCAGCATTAACAGACGAATTCTCTGCAGATATTGAACAATTATCTCCAGGGTTGCCAGAGCGTGCAAAAGAAGCGTTTAAAATTATTAAAGCAGATAAATCTGGTTTCTGGCAAAGAGTTAAAAATGTTTCAGCATACATAGCGAATAATATTCATGTTTCAATATCGACGTCATCAAATCCGAACTCGTTATCATCGCCAATACATTTTACCACTGCTGATTTATCAGGAAACCCGACTGTATTGCTGATGAGTAATAAAACAAATGATAAGTTACCGTTATCTTTAAGCCTTAAAACAGCCACTTCATTAGAAGCATCATTAGATATTGCTATTAATCGTGCTCTTTTATATGGATCATTAAGTTCTATACCCAGTAAAAATCCAATGGATGTAATTATACCGGATGGCAACGGAAAAGCCATGGTTGGTGTAAAATATGACATTGGTACAATAAATAATTTCGATATCGTCGGTATCTTCGAGTTGCATATTATGCGAACAGGTGAAAGCGGCAACAGAGATATTAAAACTGGTGCTGTTGGCGGAATTGGATTAAAATGGTAACTTTCTTGCAGGAAGTTGATATCAGCTAAAGAATAGCTAATATATCAAATCAATTGAGGAGATTCCCATGTCAATTCGAGTAACTGTATGGAATGAATTTCGACACGAAAAAAATCATGACGGTGTAAAAGCCGTTTATCCAGATGGCATCCACAAAGTAATAGCAGATGCTCTTAATACCAATTCCGGGATAAAGGCAGCTACTGCAACCTTAGATGAACCCCAACATGGATTAACAGACAAAGTTTTAGCCAAAACTGATGTGTTAATATGGTGGGGACACATGGCACATGATGATGTGAAGGATGAGATAGCTGAGAAAGTAAAAAAAGCAGTTCTGAATGGAATGGGCTTAATTGTTTTACATAGCGGACATTTCAGCAAACCTTTCAAACTTCTGATGGGTACGTCTTGTGACTTGAAATGGCGCGAGGCTAATGAAAAAGAACGTTTATGGGTAATCTCCCCTAATCATCCAATTGCTGAAGGTATTGGAGAATATATAGAATTGCCAGAAGAAGAAATGTATGGTGAGTTTTTTGATATTCCGGCACCAGATGAATTAATCTTCACTTCCTGGTTCCAGGGTGGAGAAGTTTTCCGAAGTGGTTGTACTTTCAGTCGTGGGCATGGTAAAGTATTTTATTTCAGACCTGGACATGAAACTCATCCAACATATCATAACCTTGAAATACAAAAAGTTATAGCAAATGCAGTCCGTTGGGCAGCACCTATTAAACAAGTAAACCCGCGGGCATTTGGAAATCGCAAACCATTAGAAAATCTGAGTAAATAATTAAATATAAGTCGGCAGTATAACTTTACTGCCGACTTTTTATTTACACCCCTATCCTTTTCTCCTTTTTTTTATATTTTACTATAGAAATAATAATCAATTTCTGCTAATATTAAGCAGTCATGACTGCAGAATTTAAAAAAATATCCTCAGAATATATTACATCAATTATTTCTGATATGGTTATTAAATCTAACTATATTGCTCCTCCAGAATTAATTCGTGAAATGGAAAATTCATTAAAAAACGAAGAGTCTCCTTTAGGTAAGCGAACGATAAACCTTCTGTTAGATAATTATAAAACTGCTCAAACAGACAACTTCCCAATATGCCAGGATACAGGATTGGCAGTCATAATGGTTGATATCGGTCAGCAAGTTATAATCGAAGGTGATTTAGAAAAGGCGATAAACGCAGGTGTAAGACAAGGATATCAAGACGGATTTCTGCGCAAATCAGTTCTCGACCACCCGTTAAGAAGAGAAAACACCGGTGATAATACACCGGCAATTATTCATTATCATATAAATCCAGGTAATACATTAAAAATTACAGTAATGCCAAAAGGTGGCGGCAGCGAAAATGCCAGTGCATTAAAAATGTTAAAACCATCAGATGGCGAAGACGGAATTATAAAATTTGTCACCGATCAGGTAATCGAGCAAGCCGCTAATGCCTGCCCCCCATTGATAATTGGCGTTGGGATTGGCAGTAATTTTGAAGGATGCGCCATGCTTGCAAAAAAAGCCATCATCTCTCGTCCTATCGGTACCAAATCTTCTGACATCGATAATGCAAGATTGGAACATAAAATTATTGAAATTATAAATGCATCGGGTATTGGTCCTGCTGGATATGGCGGTACAATTACAGCTTTAGCAGTCCACGTCGATTCAGCGCCATGCCATTTGGCATGTTTACCATGCGCAGTTAATATCCAATGTAATGCCCATAGAATATTACAAGTTACAATTTGAGGAAGAAAGTTGTCTGAATTATTAAATAATATAAATTCTCCTGATGATCTAAAGAAATTGAATATTACGCAATTAAATCAATTATCTGAAGAAATCCGCGAATTCCTTATAGAAAACATAGCGAAAACAGGTGGTCATCTTGGGTCAAATCTTGGCGTTGTCGAATTGACTCTTGCTATGCATTATATATTTAACAGTCCACAAGATGCATTTGTTTGGGATGTCAGCCATCAGGTTTACACCCACAAAATAATTACCGGTCGTCGCGATAGATTCACTACTTTACGTCAATTAAATGGGATATCTGGTTTTGCAAAAAGAGATGAAAGTGAACATGATATATTCGACGCTGGTCATGGCGGCACATCGATTTCCGCAGCTTTGGGTATCAGTAGAGCCAGAAAAATATTAAATATTCCAGGCAAAGCAATTGTAATAATCGGAGATGGTTCTATAACTAACGGTATGGCACTTGAAGCATTAAATGATGCCGGACACGCAGGAGAAGAATTACTGGTCATTCTCAACGACAATGCAATGGCCATTTCACCAAATGTTGGCGCGATAGCTAAATATCTGAGTAAAGGCAGAAGTGGCGAACCTTACCTGAAAGCCAAATCAGTATTTATGACCATGATGAAAAGATTTTCATTCGGAGCATCTGTTATATCATTAGTGGAAAAAATTAAATCTGCAATAAAACAAATCGTTATCCCCGGGATGTTATTTGAAGATTTAGGATTTAAATATATAGGGCCAATTAATGGTCACAATTTACCAGAACTTTTAGATACTCTTAAAACTACTAAACATCTACATGGTCCAGTTTTGCTGCATGTGCGAACTATTAAAGGAAAAGGTTATTCGCACGCTGAGACTGATGTATGCCGATTTCATGGCGTCCCTGCATTTGATGTCGAATCAGGCGAGCCTAAATACAATTGTTGTGATGAGTCTTATACAGACAGATTTGGCAAAGTATGTTGTGAATTAGCAGAAAATGATGATAAAATAGTAACAATAACCGCAGCCATGTGTGAAGGAACCGGACTAAAAGAATTTCGACAAAAATATCCTGACCGCTTTTTTGATGTTGGTATGGCAGAAGAACATGCGGTAACCATGGCAGCAGGGATGGCAGTCCAGGGATTAAAACCAATTGTAGTAATTTATTCAACTTTCCTGCAACGTGCTTATGATCAGGTAATGCATGACATTTGTATGCAAAAACTACCTGTTGTCATTGCTATTGATCGGGCCGGTATAACTGGTGAAGATGGACCAACACACCAGGGATCTTTTGATCTTTCATACCTGAATACTATCCCGGAACTTACAATCATGGCACCAGCTAATTTAGATGAATTAGATTTGATGATGACTTTTGCAATATCTGCCAATCTACCAATAGCTGTTAGATATCCTAAAGGCTCATTGCATTTCTGTGAACAGATTTCACTTCAGTCTATTGAATTTGGGAAAGGTCAGTTATTAGTTGAAGGAAATGATATACTAATTATTGCCATTGGAGCAATGGTTGAAGAAGCATTAGTTACCGCCAAAAATTTAAAAGAAGACAATATTGACGCATCTGTTATAAATGCCAGATTCACGAAGCCTGTAGATGCTGAATTAATTCTTAAACATTCAGCAAGCAAAAATAGAATCTACACCCTCGAAGATAATATTATTACAGGTGGTTTCGGAGAAACGGTACGAAAAATATTATACGAAAATAATATTAACATTCCATTAACAACCCTTGGGTTGCCAGATGAATATATTACCAGTGGTAAACGTCTGGAATTAATGGAAATATACAACATAACAGCAGAAAAGATAACAACAAAAATTAAATCTGACATAAATGGAGAAAAAAATGAATAAACCACTTGTTGGTATTCTCATGGGTTCTGATTCGGACCTGCCGATTATGAAAGAAGCAGCAGTAGCGTTAGAAGAACTCGGTATTGAGTATGACTTGAATGTCATGAGCGCTCATCGAACTCCTGATGATGTCGCAGATTTTGCAAGAGAAGCTTCTGAACGCGGTATTAAAGTCATTATCGCAGGAGCAGGTGGAGCAGCACATTTGCCTGGAGTTATTGCCGCCTATACAATTCTGCCGGTTATTGGCGTGCCGATATCATCATCTTCTGCCAGTTTAGGTGGACTCGATGCACTATTAGCTATAGTACAAATGCCGAAAGGAATCCCGGTAGCGACAGTTGCAATCAATGGTGCACGCAATGCAGGATTATTGGCCGCACAAATCATTGCTACTTCAGACTCTGAAATGACTGCAAAATTGGCTGCAAGCAGAAAAAAAATGGCTGAAGATGTGCGATCGAAAAATACAGAAATTAGATCACGTTAATGAAATATTTATCTTTGCTGTTATTTATTATCGCAGCAATTGTATATCCACAAACCCCCGGGTATGGATATATCCGGGGACGAGTATCATTACCAAAAGACTTTCCTGTTATCTCATTACCCGTACGAATAAATAATGATGTTGTTCTAACTGATGAAAATGGATATTTCATATCTTTATGTAAAAGCGGGAAAATTGAAATAGAGTTTCAAGATACCATCTTACACCAAAACCTGCCTGACAATGAAATATTAACCACAAATATTGATGCAATGCCAACTGGTGTATTAATAAAGAATTATTCTACTGATAAAATGCCTGAATCTGCTATACTAAATAATGAAGAACTTACCGATATAAGATATGTAAATAATTCAATTTGGCTTCCGCAATGTTATAAAAAGCAAGGATTACTAACGCTAAATCATTCAAACGAATTCTCGGTACCATTCAACTCATCTTCAATTTATGACATTATAAACTATAAAGGATTAATCATTTTAGATCGTAAAATGCAACCTTCAGCAAAACTAACAATAGAGCAATTTTCACAAGATGATAATTTATCGTTTAGATATTTAATAGATGACACAAATTGGTGCACTGCAATATTAAAAGCTCAAAATGAAATTGCAAACTTACCACAAATCAAATTGTATATTATTAAGTTCAACATGAAAACCAAAGCCATTTCAGAAAGACAATCTGTTGACTTATCGACAGGAAATAAAACTATAAATATCAAAGATAATAATAATACGAATATGAATAAACAGCATTTCACTTATCAGGATTTGAACGGATATTTCCAGTCAAATGTGACTTCACCTTCTGTTAATCGACTAATCACTGACGATGGTATCGCTTTTATTGATAAAAAGAAAGTAACAGCACCTATTGAAGAAAATACCACTATTTTGATGTCTGACATTAACTTGCCAGAACAATATACTCGATATAAATGGTTGGTATTTGAAAATGACAAATGGAGAACAGTAGAAACTGAATGGCTAAGTTTCAATAATACTCATCCAAACGCAAGCATTCATAAACTAAAAAGCGGTACAACGACTGATCTCATGGCATACTCTACTTCAACATATATACCCAAGGTCTGGTTTGCAGAGAATGTAACTATCCCCTACCCCGACTATGCGGCTTCTATAACTATACCAATAAAATTTAATGATTTGCCATCAATTAAAGGTAGAGTTACCCAACAACATGGCAATCTGCCATCAACATCCAGATTATCAATTTCACCGATTGAAATTAAACCAATAATAAAAAATCTATCTCCAGAAATTGAACGTGATCTACGAATATATAACATTAATTTGGATATTAATAAAGGGAATTTCAATATAATTCTTCCGGGATATGGTAAATATATGCTTAAATTCTATACAACTGACCATTCATTTCCGGAAAATCAAATGATAATAGAAAAAAACATGGAAAAAGTATCTGTAAACTTCCAACTAAAGTAACAAAAAAACACCCCTGATAATGATTCAGGGGTGTTTTTAAATGTATTATCCTTCGTTGTAAAATACGTATAAACCGTCTTTACCTGGTGCAATAATATCCAACCGTCCTGTTCCTCGCAAGTCTTCCATCCAGAAAAAGATACCTACACCGGTACCATCTCTTTGTGGACCATAATCAACGACTTGTTTTACGAAACTTTCACCAGTCCATTTGAAATAATAGATCCCTATATCATCATCATCGCCTGCGTCAGAACGACGATGTGCACCATATCTCTTTCCAGTAACCAGTTCATTTTCACCATCATTATCAATATCAATCCACATCATATCATGATATTGTGAATTAAATGGATCAATCGGATGTTTTACCCAACTTCGATTACCGGCTTCATCTTTTACCTGCTGCCACCAATCCAAACCATATCCATGAGCCTGACCTACGATAATATCATTTAATCCATCCTTATTAACATCAGTAACTATAATTGGAATTGATGCGCCACCCAAGTTAAAATCTGCGTGATAAATCCATTCTCCATTATAGGTGTCTTCAGGTGCTTCCAGCCATCCATGAGCTAATACAATATCCATACGACCATTACCAGCGATATCACCAGCACCTAAACCATGCCCCTGTCCACCTTGCCATACTGTATATTCAGTAAATTTGCCTGTGCCTTTTCCATTAACATCTTTAATTAACTTGAAGATTTTTAATGGACCACCCGGACAATTCGGCACGATTTCTAATTCACCGTCGCCATCCATGTCCCAAGCGCGGGTAGTTTCTACATTGCCGACTTCAGCAATAATATGCTCTTTCCATTCACCACCTTCCACACCCGGGTTTTCACGCCAGCGCAAGGTGTTTCCCCACCAGCCACCGGTAATGAAATCAGTGTAGCCATTACCGGTAATGTCCATAGGAATGGTAGAAAAATCATCATAATAATCGCCAAAAGTGGGTAAATCAGCAATTTTATGCAATTTCTTGTAGTCTGGACCTTCATACCAATATGCGCCAGAAACGATATCAAGGACACCGTCATTGTTAACATCAAATACTCCAGCAGATTCATATCTTTCATCTGAAATTAGTACTTTTTTAAATTTTAAAGGCATTTATTTCTCCTTATTTACCGCACAGCATACGAATGTAATCACGTGCAATTTGCAGGTCTTCCATTGCTTCACTTGCAGTCGTTAATGGTTCAATCTCACCTTTAATAGCAGCGACAAAATTCATTGCCTGCTGGCGCATTGCATGTATCCATGGAAGTGATGGTTCATACAGCATAGGAATAGTGCCTTGACCCGGGTCTTTATAAATAGATACTTTACCAGGTCTGTTGCTTGCTAAAGGTGCAGGTAATTCAATCTTTACATATCCATGCTCAAACGCTACTAATGCAGATTCTTCCCATTCAATTGAAGTTTGATATGGTGACATTTCTAATGAGCCACAAATACCACTTACTGATTTGGTAATCATTAATTTACCAGTGGGATCAGCAAATGTAACTTCATATTTTTCACCCATCAGATGGCGCATCAGGTTAACCTGATGTATATAATAATTCACAAAACCAATATATTTATCATAAGTGTCCTTATCCATATCAGTCGCAGGTGGATCCCATTGTAAATCAGGATTGGCATCAGATGACGATAAATTACGAATGAAACCATTTGCCACCCAATCGCCGGCAGGCATCAATAATCGGACATAATTTAATTTTCCAAGCTCATTACTGGCCTTTAACTCATCAATCACCTTCTTAGCATACATAACTGCCGGATCACTGCGTTTGTGATATCCAACCATATACCATGATTTGCTATTTGCAAGAGATGATAATATTTTCTGTCCCATTTCTATTGAACCGGCTAATGGCTTCTCAGTAAATACTGGGATTCCAGCAGTTAATAATTCTGGAACCAATGTACCATGACGCGTAAATGGCTGAGATGCAACTATACCATCTAATTTTTCATTCTTCAGCATTTCAACATGGTCAGTATATGCCTTTGCAATACCATATCTTTCTGCTACTTTTTTGCAAAGTTCACTCTTTACTTCAGCAATTGCTACAACTTCGCAATCTTCTACAGTCATGTAATTTTGTAGGTGTGCTGCCTGGCCCATACCGCCAACGCCAACAAAACCTATTCTGACTTTACTCATTTTTATCCCCTTTTTATTTATCTGTTGCCTGGGTTGCCAGAGTTACAAATCTCTTGCCAATCGCCAGGGCTGGATCTAATGGAACCTCTACCGGCTCAATATTTTCTGGTATTGAAATAAATGGTGTAGCTTTCAAAACTTTACCTGCAAATTGAGGAAGCCATTTACTTTCAGCTTTTATCAATTCATCTGTCATCTCGCGGATTTCTGCTAATGTACAAGTTGCTGATGTAAGCGGGTCTAATGAAATTGCCTGCATAACCATTTCAATATTCCCGGTTAATCCGGCTTCAACAGCCAGTGCTTGAACTGATACATTGCTTTGATTCAAAGCCGCACATTGTGACGGGAGTTTTCCTATACGCAATGGATGTAATCCTTCCTTGTCAACATATACTGGTACTTCTACACAACATCCGGCCGGTAAATTATCGACATAACCATCATTTCTAATATTCCCCTGCAATTTAAAAGCTTTTCCAGTTACATTGGCTTCTAAAATATATGAACAGTATTCAGCACTTCTTGGCAATAATTTACTATCTTCGAATGCTAATACATCAACATCAGCATATTTCTCCATTACACCTGATGTCCATTTGTAATAAGCACCTGATTCGCCACCAAATCCCGGTTGATCGCAATATGCCTTCATGGCGCGATCGCTACTGCGGAACCAAGAGAGATATTCTGACAAATGTCCAGTACTCTCTGTCATGAAATAACCGAAATGACGCATAACTTCAATACGTACTTTTTCATTCAAATAATATTCTGGTTTCTCACAATTTGTTTTGAATAACGGGTATAAATCTTTTCCTGCGTGTTCTAATTTCAGAAACCATGCCATGTGATTAATGCCAGCACATTCAAAATCAATATCTTTTTTGGGTACGTTAACATATCCGCTGATTAAATCAAGAGTTGTTTGAACACCATGGCATAATCCTATAAAGGGTACATTTGATACTTGACCCAATGCATAACAACAGGCTGCCATAGGATTTGTATAATTCAACAGGATAGCACCAGGTTTTGATAGTTCTTCCATATCTTTAACAAGATCTGCAAGGACAGGAATGCTCCTGAGTCCACGCAATACTCCGCCAGGTCCCATAGAATCGCCAATGCATTGATCTACACCATATTTTAATGGTATTTCATAATCCAATTTAAATGCATCGAGACCACCGACTTGAATCATACATACTACGTAATCAGCATCTTTTACTGCTTCACGTCTGTCTGTGGTTGAATAAACTTCTGCTTTTACACCATTCTCTGTAATCATTCGACGTGCAAATGCTTCCATTCGTTTTAACTTGGATTCGGTTGGACTCATTAATGCGTAAGTTGCTCCGGTAAGAGCAGGGGTACCGAGCATGTCATTCAACAAAGTCTTGCAGAATACGATGCTGCCAGCACCGATCATAGCGATTTTCATATCAATACCTCCGATTACGTTAATAATATCGTAATTCTGAAATTTGTGAAGGTTAAAAATGACATATTTATGGATTATTTTGTCATTTTATAAAATTTGGGAGAAACACCAATTATCTTTTTAAATATACGGCTAAAATATAACTGGTCATTATATCCAATATGTTCTGCTACTTCATTTATTCGCATATCAGTGGTCTTTAATAACTGGCATGCAACTTCAATTCGTATCTTTTGAATAAATATTATTGGACTAAAACCAGTTTTTTGATGAAATAATCTGGAAAAATATGCACTGCTCATGCCTGCTAATTCAGACAACTCATTTAATGTCCAATTTCGCGAGGGATGATTCCTTATATTTTCAGAAATTGCACCAATAATATTTTCTGTATCAATACTTCTGTTTAACTCTTTGTCAATAAGTAATAGGAATGGTTTTAAATATGCATTTGCCAAATCAAAATTTTGGTTATATTCTGCGAAAATATGTTCAATTAGCCATTTCAATTCGCCTTTTCTATCCATTAGAATCAACCTGTTATTTCGGGGAATATCACCTTTCATTTCAACGGAAATAAAGATAGTATTTTCTGGATCAGAAGGATCAGTATATTCAGCATGAGGAGTACCAGGCGGGTATATCATCAGATGATACTGGGAAGGATGAAAGACAGCACCTGGTATATCAACTTTACCACCACCACTGATAAAATATATAAATTCCCAATATGTATGACGATGTTCAGACATCTGCCATCCTGTAATAGGTTCAGTTTTTCCGGCAGATATTAATTTAGCTGAATTAGCTTCAAAAAATGCCATAATCCATCACCAATTGCCCATAATTATCAGGTAAATAAGAACACATCGTTTTATATGTACAATATTGACATTTCTCACTTGGATTTGGATTAAATCTTTCATCCGCCATGCCTGAACATGCAGAAATAATCAATTTCTGGATTTCTTCTGTACGTGTTTTATCATAAAATATATTAAACTCCGGATTTGAATTATCAACATAAATCACAGAACTTCCAATAGGTATACTACCTGTAGAATCACGCATTGCCATCATATAAATAAACATCTGATTTGTATGTCGTGATAGTGATTTACTACCGGTTTTATAATCAATTACCCACCAACCGTCATCACACAATACAGCCAAGTCAATATATCCAGGTATTGTAAAACCATTAATATTCAGCACAAAACCAAGTTCTCGATAAACCTTTTTAGCACTTTTTAATTTAATAAATATAGGTAAAGAAGATATTTTCTTCAAATATCCAATTATTTTTTTTCTTTCATCTTCAGATAATACCTGATTTTCATCTAAATCTAATATCTCATCCAATACCATTTCTGTATCATTTTTTACCCGGTCATTAAATGGTAAATATTGCATAACAAAGTGAAATTTTGTACCAAACTCAGCACCATGTGGTTCATCATTTATGTCGTCAATCTCATAAACTTCATCTCGCAGAGTCTCATCTGGTTTCAAATAATATTGAAACCAGTATTTTAATGGACATGATGAATAAGTAAGTATACGGCTTACACCAAAGTTGGTTTTCTTATATAAATCTTTTATTGTCAATTTAAAATTATCTATTTTTTTGTTATATCGTTTTATTTCTGATTGTGTTGGCGTAATATCTGTTATTTCAGCCATGCTAATATTTTTCTTTATAATATTATAATAACTTTCTGGTTTACAGCTTTTTTCAAGATCAGGAACTTCTGAACTGCATATCTTAATTTGCAATTCAGAATTATTATCTATGCACATTACTGTGTCTTTAGAACTTGATAATTCAACAATTCCTGATAATTGTTTTATCATGTTCATATATGATTCCTTATTGTTCTCTGAACCAACGATAACTAATTTCTTTTTGGCTCTTGTCATAGCAACATATAATAACCTTGACTCTTCTTTTAATTCTTTACTTTTTGATTTATTTAATAACTTGATATACTCTTCTGGTTCAACATACTCATCATCATCTAAATTGTAATATTTCATTAATAATTTGTTTTCTTTAAATACAAACAATGATTTACTGTTTTTTTCTAATGTTCTGCTTGCATCTGCCAAAAAAACTACCGGTGCTTCTAATCCTTTTGCTGCATGAATTGTCATTATTTTTACAACATTGCTTTTTTCAGCTTCAACTGGTGCAGATGCTTCCTTATTCATATACTTTTCCATCATATCAATATATCTTGTAAATTCTTTTAGATCGAATATTCCACGTGCATTAAATTCAGTTGCTACTTCACGAAATTTCATTAGATTAGCATATTTCTGTAAACCATTACCTGACATCAGTAATACCTGGGTATATCCTGAATATTTCAAAATTGCATCTATAATTGATATCGGACTGCCTTCTGGAATATGTTGCTGAATCTTCTTCAAATCAGTTAAAAACTTCTCTATTTTGTATTTATCATTTTTATTAATATTTTTATTGTTTTCACAGTCATGCAATCTTAACCACAAGCTACCTATTTCATTATTTTTAATATTTGGAACACTGCTTTTATCATTAATTAACCAAAACATTGTATCATCTGACAATTTTACAATAGGCGAACGAAGCACTGTAGCTAACGATACATCATCCATAGGATTCATAGCACAATTTATCATTGCTATAATATCGCGGATTTCTACACTTTTATAAAAACCTCTTCCTTTAACAACATAACATGGAATATCGGCATTTGATAATTCATCTTCATATAATTTGATATCAGTTGTACTTCTCAATAATATTAAAATATCTGAATACTTTATTCCTTCATTTTCAATCATTTTCTTTATTCTGCTGCTTATCCATCTTCCTTCAGCTTTTCTTAATTCTTCTGCGCTGCCTTCCATTGATAATGACATTATTTCTGTTTTTACATCATTTGAAGAATCTTGTTCAACCATTGGTTCCAACTCTTCATACACGAATAAATTTTCATCTTTATTATTTACAGACCATCTTTTCAGAAATATATTATTTATAATTTCGATTATATCTTTTTGAGTACGGTAATTCTTACTCATCACCACTCTCTCGCCATTATTATCTGCCAAAATTTCTTTTTCAATATCTGTATATAATTTTATATCAGAGCCATTAAAGCCATAAATCGACTGCTTTACATCACCAACTAAGAAAAGTTTCGCATTGCCACGGACAGAAGATATTATGTCGTATTGCAGAAAACTTGTATCCTGAAATTCGTCAACCATTATATGTTTGTATTTTCTATTATATGATTCTTTCACACCAGGCATTTTTTCATCATTTAACAACTTTCGCGATAATCGCATCATGTCATTATAATCTATCAATCCACGCCGTATTTTTTCTTCATTATACATTTCTTCAATATTTATTAATAAATTAATAGAAGCTACAGTATATGGAAAAATTTTCATTGCTAATAATTCTTCTCTGTACCTGATAAATTTATTAGCAATTGGTTTCCAATTGTCATTTTTAATCTTTATATCTAATTTACTTACCTTTAAATAAAGGATGTCATCTTGAAAGTCTACATTTAAAGATAACAGAGAGATAATTTCAGTTAAAAAGTTCTTTTCAGATTCAGTTAATTTAATACCTGATAACAATAAATTGTTAATATCATCGATAATTTCTGTAGATGTTGTATTGATTACGGTATTATTCGAGAAAGGTAAATCCCTTGCGCTTATACCTTGAGTTGAAATTTCACGATATAAATCAAATAATTCACTTTGCAATTTTTCAACATTATAATCAAGAAGCAATTTTTGCATTTCTTTATATTTATTTTCTGTATCAGCCAGGTGCCATATTTTATGTTTCAATAATTCGAAAACTGAATATAATAATGTGAGGCTTTCTGCTTCGTCCAACACTCGATACGCCGGGTCTATACCTGCTTCCAGTGCATATTCACGCAATATTTCTTCACAAAATGAATGAACTGTACATATTTGTGCCCGTAAAACTTGTTGCCGTAGATATTGATTATCATCACCAAGCATCTCTAAAATACGTTCACGCATTTCCATTGCTGCTTTTTTTGTGAAAGTAATAGTAAGGATCGATTCCGGGGAAATTTTACAGGTATCAATTAGCCACAAATACCTGCTGGTTAAAACTGCTGTTTTACCAGAACCTGCACCCGCAGAGACAATGACAGTATCTTTATCTGACATTGCTGCTTTTGTCTGTTCATCGTTGAGTTTAAATTCCATTCCTGCTGCCACTTCTCATTTTCTTAATATGCGGAAAAATAACTTCGTTAAATATAACATGTATTGCTGAAGCAGTAGGTATAGCAAGAATTGCACCAAATATACCAAGTAATGATGCACCTATCAACACAGAAATAATAATAGAAATCGGAGCTAATCCGACATTTTTTGACATTACTCTTGGAGCAATTATATAGTTTTCTGTTTGCGTTAACACGATGAAGAATACAATAACAGTTATTATCTTCCATATTGGATAACCCATTGCTAAGATAATAATTATCGCTGGTACAAATGCTGCCGTAGGACCAACCATCGGAATTAGCTCACCTAAGCCTCCAACAACTGCTATAACACCCGGATATTCAACTTGTAATGCTAACATTACCGGCCAAATAATACAGGTAATTATGATAGCTAAAATTATTTGACCCCGCAGCCACCCACCGATACGAGAAGCGATACTATTTACAATAAAACTAACTCTTTCCTGTTTTGCGGGTGGGATGAATCTTATGATATTTTTTAATATACCTTCTTTAAATACAGAGAAAAACACTGACAAAACAAACGCTAAACCTAAAGAAGCGACAATACCTAAAAATCCAAATACTGCCTGGGTTGTTGACCATATATATGTACCAATATGTGATGATTGAGAGCTAAACCATAATTTTAAATTATCAGCATTAAAAGTTTGCGGGAATCTGTTTACTATAACGTGAGTAAACCATGTTCCAATTTTCTCTTTTATAGTTTCGTCCTGGAAAAATCTCATCCCTTCAATAACAGCATTAGATAACAACATACCTATAAAAAAAAATAAGATCAATAATGATAGAAATGCGACTAAAAAAACTGTAACACCACGTGGAAGCCACTTTTTTTTCAAACCTTGGACATAATTTACCAGTGGTTCCATTGTAGTAGCAAGAAGCACAGCAATTGCTATAATGAATAAAATTGGGGCAATTTTATATAGGATGAAAACAAGCAATAAGATACCTAAACAAGATAAAAAGAATCCTATTGGCGAGAACTTTTCACTTCTTCGGTTCTGCATTCGGCTTTTTGATGGTGCCATTTTCCTTGTCCACCTTCGTATTATTTAGTTTTTCACTTTTTATCGATTCTTCCATTTGATGTAAAAAAGCTTCGCCGTCTTCAATACTATCAATAGTTTTCCCTGTTGTGAAATTTATACTGCGGTACTCTTCAACTTTATATATATCTTGTTCATATATAATAGAATCTTCGACCATTTTATTGGGCATAAATGGAATCAAGGGATGATATACAAATATTGCTAATTTTCTGGTTTCCGGGTTAATTTTTACAATAAACTTTTTATAAATTAAACCAGCAACTAAATAAACTACCAAAAATAATGCCAATGCTGAGATTAATGCAACAAAACCATTTTTCCAGTGACTTACAGGTTTTATTTCTGGAGTCAGTTTTTTTTCTTCATAAATAACCGCATCAAACTCAATTGTAATTACGGTAACATTATCATGACCGCCGGTATTCAGAGATCTATCAATTAATAATTTATTAATTTCGTCGGGTGATATTTTTTTGGCTAATTCATTTTTTATTACATTATCATCTACAGCACCAGATAATCCATCAGTACAAAGCAGCAACTTATCGCCATTATATAACTCTATGCTATTTACATCCGGCATATATTCAGACCCATCTGCTAACACGCGTGTCACCATATTCCGCATAGGATGAGATAAAGCTTCTATTTCAGTAATAACTTTGGCATCAACTAACTCTTGTACAACAGAATGATCATGAGTAACTCTTGTTAGAAGATTGTTACGCAGTAAATAGAGCCTGCTATCGCCTAAATTAGCATAAAACAATTTATTATTTCGAATAACTGCAACAACAACAGTTGTTCCCATTTTAGAGCAAGCACTATCTTCGCTAACTTTTGCGGAAATTAAAAAGAAAACATCATTGGCTATTTGGTTAAGATTATCAATAATTTCTTCTTCAGGACATTCAGATAAGGACTGTGAGTATTTTTCTATAGTTGTTACTGCAAATTGACTGGCGACTTCGCCGCAATGATGTCCGCCCATTCCATCAGCGACAGCAAATACTACGCCATTTTCTGATAGAAAATAGGCATCTTCATTTGTCTGTCTTACTTTACCAATATCGGTAGATGCGGCAAATTTCATTTATACTATACCGGCAGCTTTCCCTAATGCCTTTCCTTTTATATCGGGTCTTTTACGATGGATTTCGTATACTTTGACAATTAAATCAACCACTTGTTCCAAGGTTTTCCCATCAGATTTCAATAAAATAGCGTCATCAGAAGCTTTTAATGGTGATGCTTCACGTTCTTCATCACGTTTATCTCTTTCAGTAACGTCATTCAATACTTCTTTATACGTTATATATTCGCCTTTATCTGAGTGTTCTTTCCAACGGCGCATTGCTCTTTCTTCAACTGATGCTGTTAGGAAAATCTTAATTTCAGCCTTGGGAAATACTACAGTCTGAATGTCGCGGCCTTCCATTATTACGCCGCCTTCCTCACCCATTTGTTGCTGGCTCTTTACAAGTTGCTCTCTTAATTCAGGATACATGGCAATAATAGAAGCCATCTCAGCAACCTGAGAACCGGATATTTTATCAGTTATATCTTCATCAGCAATATATGTGCGAATTGAACCAATACGGTCAAGTGAGAATGACATCTCGAGTGATGACGCAATCTGAACAATACGGTTGACATCACCAGGTACAATTCCTTCACGAATTGCTGTCAATGCCACAGCACGATACATTGCACCGCTGTTTATATAATGCAGACCTGTTTTCTGCGCTACTTTTCTTGCTACAGAACTTTTACCAGAACCAGCAGGACCGTCAATAGCGATCACTGGCAGTCTTTTAACCATCATTAAATTTGTATCCCTATTAGAAAATGTGTCAATGAATAAACAACATCAACTGCCGGACTAAGAATATATTTTAATCCACCAGTGAATATAAGTATAAATAGGACAAATTGCCATGCAGGATTATCAATTATCGGTCGAATATTATATGGAACCAAATAACTTAAAATATGATGCCCGTCTAAAGGGTAAATCGGTAACAAATTAAAAATAGCCAAAACAGCATTAAGAATAATTCCATAAGTAAAAGTGAAATGTAAGCGATAAATAATTTCTAAATCTATTGTATTGGTATT
>Ga0194052_1000076_pt1 | contig 73410 bp, 52 predicted proteins | sample SepL226m_MetaG_FD_160117 | JGI IMG/M metagenome (GOLD analysis project Ga0194052, IMG submission 160117) | Anoxic zone freshwater microbial communities from boreal shield lake in IISD Experimental Lakes Area, Ontario, Canada - Sep2016-L227-6m | ecosystem: Environmental > Aquatic > Freshwater >...
AACCACCCCGACCTTCGGCCACCCCTCCTTGGCAAGGAGGGGTGGCCGAAGGTCGGGGTGGTTTTCGCCTACTACAAACCTGCAACTTAAAAATTTGAAAAAATAGGTTTTGCAATTACCCGCATAATTCGTAATTATTAATTGACTACAACTTTCCCACAATCTGCTTCACTATGTCATCGCTGCTTTTCCCTGTCAGGGTGAACTCTTTAACTACTTTTTCATTTTGCCAAATTTTAATTTTCGCAGTAATCTGTCCATTGCTGTTCGTGTAAATACCGTTTATTTTCATGCCATCCGGGAATGAATCGGTGTCGATGTAGATGAGTTTTTCATCATTATTTCGCAATGTATTTTGTAAAATTGTAGATATATTCAAGGTATCGCGGGTTTTCTGGGCATCCAGCAATGTAGGCTTGATATATACCGGCAGCGGGGAAGTGATAATAATATTTGCTTTGTCTTCATCATCAAGCATGCCAAAGTCGAAAGATATGCCATGTGGAACCGCAATGATTGGTCTTTGCACACCACCTATACCGCGGGCTAATTGCGGTACTCGGTCTGCAGCATAATTGAATAATTTTGACGTATCAATATATTTATTATCCCGCAGTGCCGCGCCTTTCAGGCCTTCCAGCAACGCGTAGGTTAATAATCCATGACCATATCGCGAAGCTTCGAAACTTTTCGCGTCGGCAGCACAACCCATTAAAATATGGAATCCGGCACGGTCGCGGAGACGTTCGATAGCACGCAACTGGTCACCGCTGATATCACGTTTGTCTATCAGGTTTTTCGCGGCAGAACCAGCGGCACAGGTATCAAGAATCAGCAATTGTTTCAATGCGGGAATCCGTCCCATCAGCAATTGCAAATCAGAACTGCTGATTGAATATTTCTCGCGGAGTTTTTTATCGCGGATATCCTCAGCCGACCGAGCATCTGCGGTGAGATAACAATAATCATCGTCGTTAATAGCAACGCCATGCCCCGACAAATATACCATCACCAGGTCGCCGGTTACGGCATTTTCCTTGAAATAATCCAACGCTTTCATAATATTTGCGCGGGTAGGTTTATTATTATCATCATTGCTGGTCAAGGTAATTACATGTATCTTGTCCTGACCGAAGAACCTGCCACCGGCAATCTTAACTGCTTTTGCTATGCTGACAGCATCATTTGCGGCAAATTTCAATTTCATGCCACCAGAATATTCTGATATTCCGCAAACAAGTGCAAACAATCGTGGCGGTGCTTCTTTCTTAACACCAGGAGCACGCCATATTCGTGCAATGGTACGACTGGTCAGCGTACCATCAGCGTTCTTTACCGCCAGTTCAATCAGGTTGTCGACACCCGGCAGATATACCGGCGAGTGAGCGACGTTCACCATGGTATGAAGTGATTTACTGTTTTTATCATTATTTCCGCGCGCGTCTATCGGCATGGCGCGGCCATTTACCAATACCACTAAATCGCCAATACCGCCGCCGCGATTAGTCAAATCAACAGCTATTTCCGTACCTTCTGCTGGAAAATCAACTTTCATAGTAGGGAATAATTTCACTCCATCCAATGCCTGTACATCACGCTTTGGCTCAAAATTACGGTCCATAGCCTTAGATAGCAAACCCGGATCATAATACCTTTCTTTCAATTGTCCCAAGGCAACAGATTCATTGGCGATAGTCCAGCGCAAACCATTGGTATCGCCATTTGACGCGTCATATCTGCCAGCATCGTCAACCACCGCCCATTCGCCATTATTATCAATCATTGCCAAAGCCTGACGAGTCCAATTAACACGACTGACAATCTCGACAGCACCATTTGTACAGCCAAAGGCTACATACTTTCCATCAGGAGAAAAATCTATACATTTCGGATCTGACATTACATTGAAATTCTTCACTAATTTGCCATCAGGCAACTGGTATACCGCCACGGTATTGATACCTTCTGTAGTAATCAGATTCACCTCATCCGGGGTGAAAGCAGCAGACCTGCAATCATAACACGGCAGCTTTTTAATAAAACTTCCATCAGCAAAATTAAAAATTGATACCGTATTTTTAACTGAGTCGCAAATTGCATAATATGACTTACTGTGAAATATTTTACTTGCCAGTGAAATATCATTTATTGTTCTCTTCCAGATAATCTTTCCCATTGGGTTAGCTAATCCAAAAGTAAGCACTGGAATAAAAGAACCATTTATTTTATTTGTCTCAGAATCAGCAAATAGAATCTCACCGGCGTCGCTTATTTCCGCAACAGTAAGCTGTGTTATATCTGTAGGAGTTGTAAATCCTGTTTTAGCATCAACAATGAACGCCGGGATTTTAGCATTACCCCTAAATAAAGCAGTTGTGGTTTTGGCATTTACCGTAATTGGATAGGTATTATGTTCGTAAACCGGATTGATTAGCAATTTTCCATCTGCAATATTCAGTAATGAAATTGCGAAATTGCCTCTGCTTTTATTTGTTTCATTTTCCAATACACCAATTACCTGGTCTGGCGTGGCATCAAACGTTCGAGGATCCGCTACATCTTTCCATCCTTTCAAATCAAAATCAGTTATTTTACCTTCACTTACATCATTTATTGTAATAGCTTTGCCAATCTTTAAAACTTTACCATCAGATTGTATTTTTGCCGGATTTAACATCATCTTATCTGTACTCGGTTGCGATATTCCACGTCCGGTAACAATATCCCAACGCAATATGCTGCCATTATCTGTAATTACAGTCAGTGCGTCGTTAACGGTAAATTTTATCTTTAAAATACCGTTTATCTCCTGTCCCAACTTTCCGAGATAACTGCCATTCACATCCCAATTGTAAATATTGCCTGGGAAGCTGCCAATGAATATTGAACTATTATCCGCGCTGAAACTTATTTTATCAATAATATTTGATGGAATAAGTTTTGGCATATCAGACATTTTAATGCTGGTTAAAACCTGGCCGGTAAGTGTATTTATAATTAATATCTGATAATTCGCAAACGACCATATAGCAGCGAGATTTCCATTCGGAGCAATAGTAATATTAGGGGCACTGTAATATTTTAAATTTTCCCGCTTGATAGCAAATGGCACACTGTATATCAATACACCATCAGGAGAATAACAGCAGACTGCAACACCTTTGTCATTAACATAATTTATGGTGAGAATATTGCCATTTACTGCAAATCCAAGCCTGTTGAATGGCATCTTATTTTTATACATTTCTAACGCTGTTAATTGCTTTACACTTCTTCCAGCCTCGGATTGCAATTCTTTTTTTAGTTTAAAATTTTCACCAGTAAATAAATCTACTGCAAAATCATCAGTAAAAATTGCTAATTGAGTGCCATCATTATTAAACTTTGTTTGTTCATTTTCGTTGCCCGGGAATAACATCGTTTGTACCAGGATATTTTTTTGATAATCCCAAACCTCAACCTTTCCCTTGAATGAATATGCTGCGAGATGTTTGGCATCGCAAAAAGAAGCGGCACGAACCAATGGGGGAGCTTTTTCTAACGGCGTAAGGAATTGATTGTTTTCGATACACCATACAGTTTGCCCGTTATTCAACACCTGCGTCGATAATGCCGCCGGATACGCGAGTTTATTTTTATCGATTATTTTCATGCCATTCATGGCAAATTGCGAAACAAAATTACCCCTACATAGAATTATATCGCCATCTGGAGAATATGCGGAACCATAAATATCGGAACCAACCACCGCTAATTTATTATATGTTGCGGTATCCCATAAAGAAGCAGTACCATCACCAGAGATGGTGAGTATATATTTGCCATCTGGACTGCAATGAATATCTCTGATACCTGCAGTGTGAGAGTTTTGTGGAGTGAGAACAGGATTAAGGTAACCGGAGTCGGCAATTGCGCGCGGATATAATAATAAAATTATAGATAAAAACGACAAAAAGCAAGCAATAGTTGACTTCAATGCTAATCTGCATTTAAGTTTAACCATTTCTCACCCTCCTTTTGAACCATATTACTGACCGGTTGGTTCTTTTCCGGTAATTTTTTTCCAGGCTATAGTAGCTGTATTTCTTACTTCTTCGTCGTCATCTTTTAATACAGTTTTTAAACCAGTAAGTGCTTTTTCATTTTTAATAATACCTAATGATTCAGCCGCGCTGGCGCGAACCATTGGGTCGCTGCTTGATAATGCTTTTATTAAAGCGTCAACAGCGCGGTCATCTGCTATCAGCGATAATACCCTGGCAGACAACTGCTTGCTTTCACTGCTGCCGGTTTCCAATTCATGTATCCATGCCGGTACAGCAGAACGATTTTGCTTTTCTATTGCATTAGTTACCGCGTCTAACAGCGACTCCGGTACATTATTTTCTTTCTGTAATATTTTGCTGATATTCAACAGCGCATCAACAGCAGTTTTATCATTAATACTGCCAATACCATTGACCGCGGTATGACGAGTCACAACATCCTCATAAGGGTCGGTTGCCACTGCTGACAGGTTGCTGATCATAGCAGTGCTTTTATATTTGACAACAGCTTCAACAGCCTGCAAACGAACATCGCCGTCGATATTTTTCATCATTTCGGCTAATTGCGGCAGTGCTGCTTTATCAAGATTTTTGCCTAAAATAACAGCGGCAGATTCGCGGACAGACTGGAATTGATCTTTCAATCCCTTGTGCAGCATTTCATCTGCTGTTTTATCCTTAATTTCTGAGAATATATCCAGCAATCTCAGGTGGGCTTCTGACCTGTTTTCATCATACCATGCTTTCTTTAATTCCGGCACGGCAGTTTTACCAATTCTCCGCAAACCTATCGCGGCGGCATCTGCCAGCCGGCGGTCACGCATCATGCGGACTAATGGCGCTACCGACTTGGTGCTACCAATATCGCCAATTAGCGACGCCATCTTTTCGGCTTCAGCAGGAGTGCTGCACACCAGCATCTGTTCGTGCAATTTCGTTAATACCGCAGTTCCGCAACTCAACAATTCCGCTCTTGCTAAATCTGAACTATCATCATTTTTGCCAATGAATTGTGCAATCAGCCAATTTTGAGTCTGCGGGGTATTTAAAACGTCTTTATCTGGAGTAGTCTTTGCGATATCAGCGGTAACTTTATTCAATGCAATTGATTCATTTTCATTTGCTACAGCGGACATTGTTACTTTATATTCTTTTCCGGCGTCGGTAATTTTAGTATAAATCTTTCCAACGCCGTTATTCTCTGTTAATTTAACACCGCGTCTTCGCAGGGAATTGGTAACAATATCTTTAATTTTGTTTTCTGCTGTTATATTCTTGCCCGGCAATGTCACATTTTCCACTTTGTAATCATCTAAATTGGCAACCTTGCAACTGCTCAATAACTCACCGGTCAATTTGTCAAATCCCATCGGATCAATAGTATACAACTTTCCGTTGATGCCATTATTACCGCGTGGGACAACATCAGAATTTTTAACTGGCGCCATCGCAATTATTACCGGGTAATCAGAAGCAGTATATTTTGGCGGTACGGTTAACTTTTCAGTTGAAGTCGGACATTTTTTAATAATGTTATTTGCGGGATTAGTGATTTGCGATCCGGGAACCACGATTGACGGCGAATTTACCATCGTCAATTCTTTTTTGGAGCATGGTCCCAATTTAAAATAACAACAGGCAAGGAGTAATAAACCGAATGTAAGTGCAAATGCTAATGATGGTTTTGATATCCAAATCAAACTGGCTGCTTTTTTATCCTCGCGGGCTTCAATTTCTGCCCACATCCTGCTATGAAAATCTTCGGATACCGGTATTTCACTCATTTCCGGCAATGCTGCATAAACTTTTGGCATAATATCAAATAGACGCGAACACTCGCTACAGGTTTTGAGATGCTCCTCAACCTGTAATTTTTCATCGTCGGTAAGTGCTCCGTCGATGTAACTTTCTAAATAATTATCGACATGCTTCCCCATGGTATTCCGCCTTCGTGCAATATTTTTGATGCGATATCATTATATAATTTTCCCCTTTACATGGTGTTAGTGCGCTGAATTCTCAAAAAGGTTCCATTATTTTAAAATATTTTCAAGTTTTTTTTGCATCTCTACTTTTGCGCGCGAAAGTCTTGATTTTATTGTACCCTCAAATGTTCCCAATATTATTGCCGCATCTTTATGGCTTAACCCTTGAATTAAACAACAATTTATTACATCGCGATGGACAGACGATAATTCGTCAAGCGCGGCATTTATTTGATCTTTTAATTCATTAGCAATAATTATTTCTTCAGAATTTTTGCCAATCTCTATCCGTTCAATTATATCCACATCATCATCTCCCACTTTAATTTCAGAAAAAGTGCTGATTCCTTTTGATGATGGATGCCTGCGGATAAGGTCTGACATGGCGCGTCTGGCCAGTTTGAATGAGTAGGTGGTAATTGAGGATTCAAAACGAAAATTCTTAATGGAAGTGAATAACCTGACCATAGCTTCTAAAACAACATCTTCAACATCCAGAAAGAATGGAGTTTCTTTCGCCATAAAAGATTTTAATCTTGGTGCTAATATTGCCGTTAAATCGTCGAACGCATTCCTGTCACCCTTCTGGGCTCGCCGTATCAGATCTTCATGTTCATGTTTACTATCACCCGACGGCATCGCCGTCAGATAAAATAAATACAGCAAAAAATGCTCCACTCACGTCTTGAGGAATATAAGGGCTGCTTTATTACAGCCCTTATGAGGATATAATAGTTACTCGGCTGATTTCTCTTCTGCAACAGGTGCTTCAGGTGCAGCAGCAATTTCTGAATGGTCATGACCGCAGCAGCAGCCATCTTCATCATCGTCTTCGCAGCAATCATCGCCAAAATACATTGCGCGGAGCAGCATTGCGCCATCAGCTAATAACCAGATTAAACTGGGGATACCGATTAAAAATAACAGGTCTTTTGAAAGCATTACTGCAACGCTTAACTTAACCTGCATATCAATAGGCTGCATTGAATTAGCCATCTGTTTAAGGCCAGTACTAATTTGGGTAATTTCAGCAGTTAATACCATTGCAAAGTATACAACTGCTACAACAGCGGATATCTTGAGAATAATCGCCATCGCTGGCATTCCGCAAAACTTTTTCATTTTTTCTCCCCTTATTAACAAGCGGATTAGTCCGCTATGTTTTTATTTTAAATAATCTGCTGTCGCGACAGCTTCAACATCTGTAAATGTACGTCCAACCAATCCTATCAACACATTTCCTGGACCAACTTCAACAAATTTATCTGCCCCAATTCCACGCATTAGATTCAATGATGCTGTCCATTTAACAGAACCGGTAATCTGTGCGGCGAGATTCGCTTTTATCACTGCCGGGTCGGTAGTTGCCAAAGCAGTAACATTCTGGACAATCGATACTGCTGGCACATTGATTTCAACAGAATCCAATTCAACTGCAAACGCATCTGCCGCGCTCTGCATCAACGATGAATGAAATGCCCCGCTGACCTGCAGCGGAATCACCCGTATTCCCCGCGACTTTGCTTCGGTGCGAAATGCCGCGATAGCCTCGTTAACGCCGGAAACCACTACCTGTCCCGGCGAGTTATAATTTGCAGGAGCCAATGGTCCGTATTTCTCGGCTATTTCTGCGCAAAGTCCGGCTACCACTTCGTCTTCACTGCCAATTACTGCCGCCATGCCACCCGGGTTGTTTACCGCTGCTGTTTCCATTAATTCGCCGCGTTTACGGACTAATTTCACTGCGGTGGTAAAATCTAACGCGCCAATAGCGGTAAGGGCAGAATATTCGCCTAAACTGTGTCCGCCGGCGATGCTTATCTGTAATCCCATCGCAGTCATTAATTTCCAATACGCGTAACTCATGGCAACTAATGCAGGTTGGGCAATCGAGGTGCGTTTTAATTCTTCAACCGGGCCATCAAAACAGATGGAAGATAATGAAAATCCCAGCACAGCATCCGCAGCATCAAAAATATCACGAACAACAGGTGAAGACTCATACAAATCCTTCCCCATTCCGACAGCCTGCGAACCTTGACCCGGAAAAACTCCGGCCACTATTTGTGAACTCATGAATATCCCCACAAAACAATCTCTGAGTAATTATAACGAAAAATTTAGTATTTAGTCTATATCATTACGACGTTAGACAAATAAATATACCGGAATTTGATTAGATTCATCATAATAAAATGGATATACAGGATTTATATTAACCAGTTAACAACCAAATCCGAATAAAAAAAGTTAGGATTTGAAATTGAAAAGTTCATATCGTCGAAAACCACACCCACCCCTCCTTGGCAAGGCTCACCCTTATAAACATTTATTACAATCACTGGATAAACAATGATTTTGACTCCTTTAGGAGTCAGATGTTTATAGAAAAAGTTTCACAATAGATATTACGACCCCAGAGTGGGTCGGATGTAAAATGGTAGTAACAATCTTTTTTAAAATGAAAAATTGCTGGTAATTACATCCGACCCACTCTGGGGTCGTGTCTTAAATATGAAACCGTTTCTATATACATCCGACCCCATCCGGGGTCGAAGATAAATTGATAAAATGTGTATAAGGGTAAACTTGACAAGAAGGGGAGTTTACTTTTATTGCAATATTTTTCGTCGCTGAAAACTGAAAACCGAAAACTTAACACTTGTCCAACTTATTTAGGTTAAGGTTATCTTTTTCTTTTTTTACAAATTTACTCGAAAAACTATACCATTCATGCAAACTTTATGCTTAAATAACCGCAGAGGTAATCACTAATGAATAATGTTCCTATCAGTATCTGTTCTTTTTCGTTTCACCGTTTGTTAAATGAAGGCAAACAGGATATTTTTCAATATATCGCCGACTGCAAAGGTTACGGGTGCGCGGCACTGGATCCGTGGAATGCTCATCTTGCCGGCGTACAAAAACCCGGAGTAGTGGCACATGCAGGCGGCAACCCGCAGGATGCCCAATTGCCCCCGATTGATGATGCAATGCTGAATAAAGTAAAAGCATCAGCCGAAGAAGCCGGCATTCCTTTTGGCTGCATAGCCGTTGATGGCGCACATATTTATGAGGATGACGCGGTAAAACGTTCAGCCAACCGCGCATTGGCATACCGTTGGATTGATATCGCTGCCATTCTTGGTGCAAAACAAATGCGGATAGACTGCGGTGGCCCGGCAGAGTTGCCTGATGAAGTTTTTAGCATAATTAAAGACGGGTATAACGATATAATTGCGCGTGCCGGCGACAAGGGAATAGAAATATTGATTGAAAACCATTGGGGGCCATCGCTGCACCCGGATAAAGTCGTGCAATTAGTTGAAAATATCAATGGACTTGGCCTGTTATTTGACACCAATAACTGGGCACCAGGCAAACAATTACAAGGTTGGGAATTATGCGCAAAATACGCCAAAGCATGTCATATAAAGACTTTCATGATGGACGAAGAAGGCAACGAAGGAACCCTTGACCTGAAACCGGCATTCGACAAACTGCTGGAAACCGGCTACAAAGGCACCTGGGGAATAGAAAGCTGTCCGAAAGAAGTTGATGAATACGAAGGCGTCCGCCGAACCATCATACTAATAAATAAAATTCTGGGTGATAAATAAATCTTACACAGAGCAACTCACAGATAAGACGCAGAACACAGAGCGTTTAAATTATTTCCTCTGTGAATCTCTGTGTCTTCTCTGTGAGAATCTGTATAACTATATAGTTTCTGCCATTTACCATTTGCAATTTGCAATTTGCAATTTTTCTCTCTTCATTGCCCCGGTGGTGCGATAGAAGCGCGAACTACCAATTCATTTTCCAGAACGCGTTTTTCATCAGATGGGGTTTTACCATTTATCATTTCAACCACTAATCTTGCTGCCTCGCGGCCTACTTCATTCAATGGCACCCGCACACTTGATAATAAATTATTGCCGTTTTCATCTAAAACCGGGTAATTATCGTCATAACCGACGATGCTTACCTGATCTGGCACAGAAATACCTGCATTACTTAATACACACCAGATATTAAATGCTGACGGGTCATTCAACGCTAAAATTGCAGTAAACTCTGAATTATCAGATATAAACTTTTTCAAACGGCGTACCATTTCAGCGTCTAATGCCGGTTGACTATTAATATGGTATCCTGATGGAAGCGTGTTAGGACGGGTCCAAGTTGATTCTATCTCAAAAAGCCGTAAATGTTTATCAGGGTTCAATCCAAATTCCTCTAATGCCTTTTTTACACCATTTATGCGATCTGCCGGACCGACAGGAGCATTAGGTGAAGATTCTAAATAAACACATTGAACAATATATCGATGCCCAATTTCAAGAAGATATTTTGCTGTTGAAAATGCAGCGTTAAAATCATCTGTGTTAACTAATGCGCAACCTGGCAATGCTGACAGCATTGAAACGATTGGTCTGTTCATAAAACCAGCATTACTGCGCAGCATTTTCGCCTGGAATTGTGGGGCATGGCCACCGCGACTGAATATAATTGCGCCATCAACATCAGAGCGCGAAAATACCGGCAACAGCTCAGCATTATCACTTTCCCCGCGTGTGTAATTCACCAGCAACCCGTAGCCTTCTTCTTCCAACACATCCAGCATACCGCGAAACATTTCGCTCAAAAACTCTTCTGACCGGGCGTAAAAATTAAAGGGGAAAAATGCCGCAACAACACGACTTAGCACGCGGGTATTATTGCGCAGCAACGCCAGACGACGGGCAGCATCATGCAATGCGGGATTGTACCCGAGTTCCATCGCGGCAGCAACAATGCGCTCGGTAGTTGCCGCGCTGATGCGAGTATTACCCCGCAACGCCAGCGATACCGCACCTTTTGTAACACCACAGTGTTCGGCAATTATTTGCAAAGTAACCCGTTTAGCTGAATCATTATTAATATCCGTCATATTTTCCTCCACATTTACGTAAATAGACAACAATATAGTTTAATCTATATCTACATTAATGATGATTTTAGAAAATTGCTAAACATTTGTCAACAAGTTTAGCAAAATGTAACATTTTTCTTTTTGTATATAGAAAATAAACTTTATAATAAATGATAACTAAGTTATTTTTAAAATATATATGTCAGGTGATTTTACTTCTTGACTTCTGATATTGAAAAGTTTAAAATTACGATTAAACCGGTATAATATTTAAAGTAATCTGCCTTAGAAAAGGAGACTATTATGTCAACACAATCCACTAAAAGAGGTTTTACCCTCATTGAACTACTCGTAGTAATAGCGATTATTGCTATCCTCGCCGCTATTTTATTCCCTGTTTTCGCCCGTGCCCGTGAAAAAGCGCGCCAGTCTACCTGCACCAGTAATCAACGACAGATTTGTGCATCAGCGCAAATGTATACTCAGGACCACGATGAAACTCTTCCTTCCTCCATGTCGATATGGAAAGATATCAATGTCGATGCCGGCATTTTGATTTGCCCTACATTAGGCAAAACAACACCAAATGCATATGCCTATGATGATTTCTACTGTTCACAAAAAGGACTGGGAGAAATCGCCAACCCTTCTGCCACATGGTTCACAGCAGATGGAAACTCAACAACAAATATAGTAGACACCCGCCATAGCAATACTGCCGTTGTAAGTTTCGTTGACGGACATGTCATCTCTGCCGCTCCTAAAGATAACACAATCGTCTTGCTCAAACCATCACTGCTGCACACACAGGCTAAGTGGAATGGCAGCGGTTCAAGCCTAATGACAGAAGCGTCATATTCAGCTATTCTGGACGGCGATCCGAGTACCGGACTGGAAATTGGGACTGCAAACTGTTCACCGACATTAACCAGCCCGCGCCCATTTATAGTGACACGTGTAGAAATTGTCACATCCAGTACCGATGCGACTCGCTCCTGTGGAACAATCGAAGTTATGGCAGTTGGCACAGCTAAATTTGTCGATGTAGGTTTGCCTATACCAAGTACTCTCAGTTTGAAAAAAACTGGAGTGCAGATATGCCAGCTCAATATCAAGTGCCTATCTCGGCTATTAGATTCCGTCATGGAAGTTACTGGACGAGATTAAACGAACTTCATTTCTATGGCAAACCTCTACCCGGGGCATTTGAAGATATAACAGCATCAGGGAAACTTTTATCTTCGCCAGGCAGCGAAACATCAACCGGAGCTCTGACAAACGGTGTGCTTGAAGATGATGGCAGCGGTTATCATACCGGTGCAGGATCAACTCACCGCATAGTTCTAAACTTTGACAGTATTCCAAAAAATGCCAGTTATGTGGCAATTAACCCGAATACATACTGGAAACCTACTTGGAACGCCATAGGCTTCCCTACCGGAACGATACCGGCTAACTTGGGAACAGCGACCACTTACAGCAGTACGGTGGATGATGGTGGAGCGTACTCTGGAATGAATGGTGATGGAATGCCAGGACATGCCTGGGTTATCCTTCCCATCAATAGTGGCAACTCAACATCACTATATGCCGCTGGCGTCCAGATCAATAATTTTTGGGGAGATCTCTCCGAAGTGGTTGTAATAAATACTGTGCAAAGAGCTGTATCCTTCTAATAGTCGATATAAATGAAAAACAACATTCCTCGCTGAGTGTCGCCAGCGGGGAATATTTTTATACTCATATTCCATCTTTTCTCTTTCAAAATCCATTGACTTTTCACCTGTCAAGCGGTATAATATTCGTTAAACCGGTAAAGCATTATTTGTTAAACATCCACATACTAATCTTGTTATATGTGGAATTATGCCTGATTTTAGGAGATCATCTACGATGACAAAAATCAACACCAGTCGGCAAAACACGATTATTCGTGTGCTGGCGCTATTGGCCGTATTGGCCATCTGTATTCTCCCCATTTTTTCTGCCGAAAATATGATTGGCCGGCAAAGCCAGAATGAAGGTATTTTCGTGCTTCCTACCCCGGGCAAAGTCACTATTGACGGCGACCTGAAGGACTGGGATTTGTCTGGACGCATCTGGGTGTTCGCCGACAGCCTGGTACGCAACCGCTACTCGGTAGAAGAATCTGCCATGTGGGATAAGGACAACCTGTACCTGGCGGCAAAATGGAAAGATCCAACGCCAATGTTCAGCCTTATTGACCCGGCGATGAACCCCGACGAAGGTTGGAAAGAAGACGCCTGGCAAATACGCATGACTAATGCCGACAGCACTTTATGGATAACCATGTGGTACTATACAACATTAAAACAACCAGTAATGCATTTTAAATACTGGAAAGATAAAAATCGTCTGGATATAGGTACTGATATAAAAATGCTGGTGGGAAAACCCGGCAGCACCGACCTGGGTGAAGGTGCAGAGATGTGCTATAAAGCCGACGCTGATGGCAACGGTTATGTGCAGGAAATTAAAATCCCCTGGAAATTGCTTTATAAAAACGTACCTGATATGAAAGCTGGTGAAAAACTGCGCATGGGTGATGAATTCCTATGGGGCGACCCGACCGGTAAAACCTGGCCGGTGCATCGTTATGCCGATAATATGCAGCCCGGGAAAACCTCGCGCGAATTCTTCTGGACTGCACGTGATGTCTGGGGTGATGCTACATTAGTTGCAAAAGGAAATGTGCCGGTTCGCCAGTATGTCAGCGATGGTGTAAAAGTACTCGGTACGATTCCGGTGCGGGCAGTTATCCCCAAAGATGCCGCCAAATTCACCATAGTGATTGAAGACCAGAACGGCAAACGCATCCGCAACCTTGCCGGCGATTGCGACCCGGCGGATTACACCGTTAAAGGTAAAGAAAAGAAAGGTATGCGTACCGTCGAAGTTAAATGGGACGGGATGGACGATAAAGGCAAAATGGCTGCTCCCGGCAGTTATAAAGTTCGCGGCCTTACCCAAAAAGGCATCAGTGCTGAATACGAAATGTGTTTTTATAACCCCGGCACCCCGCCGTGGGAAACAAAAGATGGCAGCGGCTCCTGGGGCGCTGACCACGCGGCACCTAACAATGTCACCGCCGCTGGCGACTGGAATATAGTAACCTGGCCATTTGCTGAAGGCGGCCAGGGTATCATCGGCATAGACCCATCAGGACGCAAACGCTGGGGCGACCGCCGCGGCGTGTCCATGATTACCGCCGACGCCAACTATGCCTACGCTTATGTTACCGGCTGGTATGTCAACGAAACCATCTGCCGATATAATGTTAAAGACGGTACATTCCAACCGTTTGTGATTGATGGCAAACCCCGCACTTTCGACCTGCCATTATCTGAAATACTGATCGACCCCAAACCAGGTAAGATAAAAGGTATGGCGGTTAACGGCAGCAACCTGGTGATTACTCTTGATACCAATAAATTAGTTGTCCTTGATGCAACCTCTGCAATGGTACGCAAGATATTTGATATTGACGCACCCGGACAGGCAGCATTCAGCAAAGATGGCAAACTATATGTAATGAGCGGCGGACAGGTAACTCCTATCGAAGGCATCGTTAATGGCAACCCGCTGAATATCACTACCCGAACCGGCGGTAAATTAAGCCAGGTCAATCTGGAAACCGGCGCGTTAACAAATATCCCCATCCCCGGACTTGGCAATGGCAGTGCAATATCTGTTGATAATGACGGCAATATCGCAATAGTCGACAAAGGCCCGGATTGTCAGGTTAAGGTTTATACCCCGACTGGAAAACTCGCCTATACCTGCGGCAAAAAAGGCGGACGTCCAATCCGCGGTGATTTTGACGAACAGGCGATGGTGCGAATGAGTTCTGTATCAGTAGACAGCACCGGCAAGGTATGGGTTGTAGAAAATTGGAACTACCCGCGCCGCGTTTCAGTATGGGGCAAAGATGGCAAACTGGTTCGCGATTATATCGGAAATACCGGATACGCCGGTGTAGCGTCTTACCTGCACGACCAGAATTCAGACCTTGCCTATACCGGCCCGATGGAAATGAAGATAGACCACGCCGGTAATTGGAAAGTTACCAAAGTTCTATGGGTGCCGGATGAATCCAAAGGCGAATCATTTACTATTGATACTGCCGCCAATGAGATTCCCAGCCGTTTCACCAATAGTTCCAGCGGCAAACCGCATGAATATATGTTTGTACATGATACCCGCGCCACCGGCAGCGTAGTATTTATGGAACGGAATGGCAAATGGCAGCCTGTGGCAGCAATTACCCTGGCTGGCTATATATCCGGCGAAAGAGAATATAACGGCGCAGTGACAGTTCAGCCCACTGGTGAAATGGCAGGCCTGAACTATTACGATGGTTTAATATGGAGCGACACCAATAAAGATGGGAAGGTGCAGCGCAGCGAATGCACCATTATTCTTTCATCACAACCTGGCACAGACAAACGCGGTGGCCAGCCAGGTCTAAACGTTGGAAGCGGATGGGGCGGACGCCTTGGCGACGATTTAAGCATCTATACCGATGGACTGGTGCGTTACAAACCGATAGGTTTCACCGATGATGGCGCACCAATCTATGGCCTTGATGGCAGAATACCAATCGGCAATAAAGATTGGGGTGATATTACCCCGGTGCCGGGTGAAGATGAATTAATCGTATTAAGCATGAATGGTTATGCCGGTCCGACAAAACTTACCGGTGTTAATACAATTACCGGTGCTGTCGAATGGTATTACCCGAATCCATACCCTGGCGTACATGGCTCGCACAATGCAACCATGCCAAAACCAGGTCTGTTAATCGGTCCATTAAAAACCATGGGTGTAGCGAAAATATCTGACGCTATTGGAAATGTATTCGTCATGCGCGGCAACCTTGGCCAGGACTTTTTCCTGACCACCGATGGCCTGTTTGTCGGCTCATTATTCCAGGATGGCCGCCTGCCCGGCGAGTCATTGCCAGATAAAGAAAGCCTGCTCAAGGGCGCACCAATGGACGCTTATTCCGAAGGCGGCGAACCGTTCAACGGCTGGTTTGGCAAACAGGCTGATGGCAAAATCCGTCTGACTACCGGGATGGCGCGTCAGGGTGCGATGATTCTGCAAATCAAGGGGTTGGATACTATCCAGCGCTTTACCGCAGACGGCATAAAGGTTGATATCAAAGCACTGCAACAGGCAGAAGCCGATAATATCGCACGGTTAAAAACTGCATCTGAACCAAAAACTTACGAAATGGTTCGCGCAGAAAAAGCACCGGTTATCGACGGCGACCAGAAAGACTGGACAGCCATCAAGGCGATTTCAATTGAACGCCAGGGCATGCCGGATAAAGCCAGCGCAAAGCTGACTTATGACGATGTGAACTTATACGCGCTGTTTGAAGTATCCGACCCGTCACCGTGGTTGAATGCCGGCAAAGACTTTGGCCGTCTCTTCAAAACCGGCGACTCGGTAGATATTAACCTGAGCAATGTAATCGGCGCAAAACCGCATAATGACCCGCAGCGCGGCGATATGCGCATCCTGCTGTCACAGATACAAGGCAAACCTGCCGCTGTATTGATGATGCCGGTTGACCCGACCGCACCGAAAGAACTTGGCAAAAACTATACCACCGGCTGGACCAAACATTTTGACCGCGTGGAACAGTTGACTAACACCAAGGTAGCGGTAAAGGTTGAAGGAAAACGCTATTTCGTAGAAGCAGCAATTCCTTTGGCAAACCTTGGACTGACGCTGAAATCCGGCTCTACCCTTCGCGGCGACGTCGGCTTCATCTCATCAGACGCCATGGGTATTAACGACACCGCCCGCACCTACTGGGCAAACCAGGCAACTAACTTGGTTAACGACGAACCCCTGGAAGCCTGGCTGTATCCAAATAGCTGGGGAGAAATTACTGTTAAATAAAAAGAAAATGTGAGTTGTGGGAAGAATGGGAAAGATGAGAATTAAGTATTCTTATCTTTCCCATTCTTCTCATTCTTCCCATAACTCCTATTCTTCCCAAAATTCTTTTATTTTTATTTAACAACCACCATATCATTTAAATCATTCTTCATCATTCTAATCTGTGATTCTTATTTTACTTTTCAACACCAAAGAGTATATAATCCCTTAGTTTAACAACAAGGACAACTGCTATGAAATTTTCTGTTATTATATGCTCATTTATTTTCATCTGCATATCATTATGCGCTCAAATACTTGATGAAGCGGCGTATACTTTGCCAAATATCATCGCAAAAGTGCCGGCGTTGAAGAATGACAATACCGGACGTATGCCGATGATTGCTATTGAAGCATTCAAGCTTGATAAAGATGATAAATCGTGGCAGGACGCGAAACCTTTTCCGCCGGAAGCTATTCTCGAATTGAAGAAACGCGGGTTGACCCAGTGGATTCCGCCGCGGGAACAATATATCCCATTCGCGCTGGCTCTGCAAAAGGAAGGCGCTGGCGTTATCATGATGGAAGGACAGGCATTTAACGGACCACCCGACCAGGCGCCGACAACTATGCACATACTGCCCAAAGATTACAAAAAACTTGAACAGCCGGGGCAGCAGCCGGTATTCCCCTGCCCGCTGATGCTTGATGGCTGGGTTATTACTCAGCAAAAAACCCGTGCCACCTTCAAAAAATTCAAAGACGCGGGAGTTAATATTGACGCGGTGTGGCTGGACTGGGAAATCGAGCCGGATTGGCGCGACGCCCAATGGGACGAAGCGAAAAATTGTTCACGCTGTCGAAAGCAATTCTCCCCCGGCGTATTGGACGACCAGCAGTTGTACCGGCAATTTATCGAGCTATGGCGCGTTCAGTTATTCAGCGCATACGTAGTCGCACCGATTCTTGAATATTACCCAAATATCAGCATCACAAATTGGGAAGAGATAATTTCCACCCATGAAAACCCGACCCCAAGCTGGTCCGGCTACCGTACCTGGCTGCCCAAAGATCTGGGCATGTATACCGCCGCCAACCCGGTTGCGTATGGCAATACCATCTGGAAAAAATATAACTGGAAGAAAGAATGGAATTGGCCGCTTGATGAAGAGCACATGGACCGGGTATACACCAGTGTAATGCTGAACCAGATATCGGTACACGAGCGCAACGCAATGCAGGTATCGCCATGGAAACAAAGCATTCCCTGGGTAGACAGGTATTGCGCCGACGATCAGGACCCGAAGATTCCAATTATGTCGCGAACGCGTTACCGGGAAGTCCTGCGCCACTGTTGGCTCCGCGGTGCGGATGATATGCAGATTTTCAACCCGCTATGGTTCCCAAAAGACGCGGCAAAACTTGCCATCGCAACCGAGGAAATCGCGGACGCGGTACAGATATACGACGAAATGCTGACCTATCGCAAGTTTCTCGACCGCGGCGTTGTCATGAATACCGACACGCTGACCCCGCCTTATCAAGGCGCCATCTGGTCAGGCTTGAAACTCGGTGACGAAGCCATCATCCGCGCTTTCACCCAGGCAAAAAAAACGGTAAAATTAAAAATAAAACCATTCGCAGAAGCAAATGAAATAGAAATAAAAGCAACCCCGGAAGGCTGTTGGTATCATTTGCATAAGGACGGGAAGAAGGTCTTGATTAGGGATTAGGTTTTAGGCACGATATTAAATGAAAGTTTCAAATCGTCGAAAACCACCCCCCGCCCCTCCTTGCCAAGGAGGGGAGTTATGGTAGTTACTTGATAAAATAAAGGCTGCTTTAATAATCAAAACCTTTGTTTTAAACTCCCCTCCTTGCCAAGGAGGGGTGGCCGAAGGTCGGGGTGGTTTTCGACTACCACAAACCTGCAACTTAAACATTTAACGGCATAGGTTTTGCAAAAGCCTCTATTAATTTTTAATTAAATTAATACCCCATACGATACAATACGCCTTCCCTGTCATCGCTCAACTGTACATAGCTCATCGGTTCAGCACCGGTGCCGGGACGCAGCATTGTCAGATAAAATGGCTGGGTTGAACCGTATTTGAATGTGGTGTTGTCGGTTACTTTCGCGCCAAAACCTACAGTCGGCCCATTCGGTTTTGTTTTTACTGCCAATCGGTATTTATGGTCGCCAAGGTCGGTTATTGTTACTGCATCAGTTGGCTGCGCTGGTTCTGATATTACCCTTACAACCGTTTTATCATTCACCATTTCCTGGCAAACGCCAACTCGCAGCACGCCGGATGGATTATCATCAATGTTTGACGTCATGCGGCCGATTGATGCTGTCGATCGCAAGTCAAAGAAAAACTCTACCGCATCGCAAGGCTGCCCGTCGCGATTTTTCATATATAGCAGCGATGTCACCGTGCTGCCGAATCGCTCCTTGAAACCAGCTTGCGCCATCACCGGGGTGGTATCATTCCAGGTGAAATCAATGGTAAACAAATCATCATCATGCTTCACACTGATATCAGTCACTGGACATACGCGGGTATCAGCACCTTGGGTTTTAAAGTCTGCCGCAGTAAAAGCAACAGGCTTTTTATCAGATGGCTGCAACCGGGAATAATACAACAACCCGTCATTTGCGGTAAAAGTATCTTTACCTATTAATGCCATGTATACCGGCGTAATATCAAATCTGTTTTTTAATAATTTCGCGGGTAATTTAAGTGTCAGCATAGAATCGCGATGCCCTGACACCTTAATTTTTTTCTCGAACTTTTGACCGGCAACCACCACCATCAACGTACCTTCGACTTTTTTTGCAGACTTATTTTCAGCTTTAACTTTCATTACAATTGAACCATCCGGATTAATTATCTTTGCGTCATCAAGTAGATATAGTGTTACATCCGCTGTCCGTTCTATATGCAACTCTCCGCGTTTGCCATCTGGACTTAACGGCAGTCCGGCACCCAGTGCGCGCAAAATTTCGCAAGCCATCGCAGCGTGTCCCGGTGAATTAGGATGGATAATATCCGGGGTAAATTCATAAGCCGGGTCTTTTGCCCATGCTTTATCCAGTGCTTTTTGATAAGCACTGCGAACGTCAAGGAAAGGAATCTTATTTTCAACAGCAAATTTCGCCTGCTCAATCTGCATGTTAGTGAGAATACCCGATGCCTTCACCTCGAATGCGTCAGGACCGGCATTAGCACCATGGGTGAAATGGGTCTCGCGCATGAATATCAATGGCAATTGTTTTTCTTTAGCGGCATCAACGGCACCCCGCAAATTTTTCAAAAAAACCGCAATTTTCACATCCTGCCCGGTTGGGTTCCAGCCGGTATCATTAACGCCAAACATAAATAGCGCAAAAGCAGGCTTATCGTTAGGCTGATAACCTTTTATTGTTGATACGCCAAAATCAGCACGCGCACCGCCGGAACCTTTGTTTATCACCGTTATCCCGGCATCAGGATAAATAGTTTGCAGCACCTGCTGAATATACTGGTCATAAGCAGCGGCAGCAGTAATAGAATCGCCAATGCAATAAACCTGATCATTTTTTTGCAGGTAGGAAGTTTGCGCCATCGAGATAGTGCAAAATATGGCGCAGGTGAAAAACAACAGCATTTTTTTAAACATAATGGTTCCTTATAAACAACATCTTTAAAATACAATAGTCACCGTTTGGAACTGGGCGGGAGCCCGGCTTTCTCCGGGAACGCCAATCATCTGATTGGCAATTCGTAAAAATGATAATTAGATAAAATCAGCCGGGCTCCCGCCCAGTTCCAAACGGTGACTTGATTTATCAGACATATTTTCTATTTTAACTCTATAATTCTATTTCTTCACGTCTTCTTTTACTTTCTTGCTTTCCAGCAATTTCAAATATGCTTCTGCATATCTTTTCCCGAATTCGCGCTGCGACTTGGCGTCTAAATGTACAAAATCCGGGTTGCTGGTCAGTCCTTCTGCCGATACAAAAGCGGCGTTGCCGTCTTCTTTTGCCACATTTTGCAAGGCGGTATCTACAGTCTTTGAACCTTCACTATCAGCATTTTTTCGATAAGTACCGAGTTGACCGATAATTACCGGAACGTCAGGAGATTTTAAATCTTTGCGAAATCTTGCAATTAATGCAGTCAGTTTATCATGATATTTATCGGCAGTTTTATTAGTATCGCTTTCACCTTGATGCCACAGGATTCCTTTTAACACGCCGTCTTTCAACGCCATGTTTGCCCGTTCTATAGCATCATCATAAGGTTTGCTCTTTGTTTGTTCCCATTTCACACCTGGTTCCCAGGTTGAAATCGGCGACCCACCCTGGGCGCAGGGAATCAGTCCTATTGTCACATCCGGGTCCAGTTTTCCTGCCAATGTCAGTCCAAAACTTCGTCCCGGACCAACACCAGTCATCCCAGGCTTGTCAAAATGAATTGGATCAACCGCAGGTACCCACTTTCCATCTTTATCCAACGACAAAACCCGCGGATTTACAACCTTATCTTCCTTTTCAACCTTGCCACGTCCCGCCATATTTGACTGACCAACCAGCAGGAATAAATAAAACTTTTCTTTCGCCGGCAATTTTACCGGTGGTACCACAGCTTCTGCCGGTGCATCCTGTGCTTTCGCCTTTGATGCAAACCAGTAGCAACTGCACATAACAACTGCAACAATTGTCAGTATGGACAATAACTTTGAACGATTATTTGTTTTCATCTTTTTCTCCAATTATTTATCTGAACCCCGGATTGAGAGGATTGGATGGATTAACAGGATTATATGAATAATCCTATTAATCATTTCAATCCGAGGTTCAGACAACAATACATTTTTATTTTGGTACCACAGCTTCCGGCTCTTTTACTTTTAATTCTTCCGGTTCAATGGATGTAAACTTCAATGACCATAATATATCCGGCGCGGCATCTACTTTTATGCCTAAATCCATACCACCCCATACCAGGTCATATCGAACCAGCAATTTATTCCAGCCAGCTTTTAACGTAATTGGTTTGTCAGAATCTATGCTGAATTGTAAATCAGTTAATCTTTTACCTTTGTCCAATAACATTGGTACTGCCGTATCATTAAGCCAGGCTCGTATAGCATGGTGGCCATGTTCATCCAATACCTTCAGCTTTAATTCTGCCGGTTTTGGCGAATTAACCCAGGTTACCAGGTATGCGGTGCCTTCTTCTTCATATCCCTTCCATCCCAACAGCGTATCAAATGATACCTGGTCGCCATTAATATTGGCAGGTTTCCATTTGACTGAATAATTTCTCTGACGGGTTTGCGTCAGTTCACCTTTATATACAGCTTTAAAATCAATACTTTTTTCAGGTGGGAAGGATAATGCCGACAAAGTTTTGCAGATATCAGGACGTTCTTCCCTATGTTTTAATTCAGTTAGTTTGGCAAAACCAAATGGTCCAATGCCTTGCCATGAACGAATTGGCAGGTTACTGATTTTTTCAAACTTCGCCTGCGACCATGAACCAGGATATAATCGTGCTTCCGTCGGTTCATCATAAGTTTCTCGAGTAGCAGAACCATCGGCATTTGCCCACCAGAAGCGGTTATGCCCGCCAAAGGTGTCATCAAAATTAACTTGAGTAAGGTAATCGCCTTCAAATACTGGCAGCATCGGCACACTGATACGTGGTATTGCCGCAGATATTACAAAGCCTTGACCGTCTGTATCTACGACATACCCCATTTTAGCATCAGCAAGCAGGCCGACATGTTCAAATGACGCTGTAGTCGCAGTTTTGTAAGTTAACGGACTGGGCTTCTCTTTTCCATACCACTTTGGATACATTGCCAGCGTAACCGGACGCAAAACTTCTTTATCTTTGAATAAGCCAAATACAAAACGCACATCGCCAGGACGCCCATTTGCGTTAGTGGCCGGCTTGGCATTAGGGTCACCTTGTATGTAAAAACTCATGGTATCCGATTCGCGATCATGAGTAAATATTCTCTCTGCCGGTTCCAATGCTTTCGGATCAAACTTCTGACCTAACCGCGCATGCCAGCGAAGGTAAATATTATTTGGGTCAAAACCGCAGCGAGCTTCAACTGACTGTTTCGCACCCGGCGAGAAAGTCACCGGTTCGCAACTTTCCCAGCCATTCATAGAACCGTCAAGTGCCGGCCCGCCGCCAGGAATTGGTGCAAAACGAGCTACCAACGCTGAAGTACCGCCACCACTTTGTTTTCGCACTGCAAGGGCAAAATCCGGTGCAGCAGCAATTTGCGATGCCAATATTGTCACGCTTTTCTGCACAGTATCCAGCTTTTTCACCAGATTGCCTGAACCGGTCCAACCCTCTGCTTCAAATAAAATCGGAGTGGTTTTACCGAGTGCAAGGTAAACTTTATCATTGTCTTTATTTAGATATGAATACCCGGTGAAAAATTCACCTGGCAGACTGTATGCGCCTGCTGTCTTTTTATCAGTCTTTCGCTGATCTGGGAAAAGAGTTTCAACATACATCCCTTCGTCAGTAAATAAAATCATCCCCATGCGGGTTTGATCGACCAGAGTTACCAATCCGCCGACTGGTGGCATAACATGAATTGCACCATAGATTTCTCCCTGGTCAGCAATGCCATGTATCGCCATGCGCCCAACGCGCCATTTCATCTGATAACCGCCTTTGCCATCCGGCACATAGCGCGATAATTTTTGCTGGGCACCATAATTGGCAGATAAGTCAGGACCACGTGCTGTCAGATAAAAACCATCAGTCATAGAACCCACACACATTGCCCATGCTGAAGAGAACTGATTGGCAATTTCATTACCGCCATAGGTTGCGGTTGCAGTGCCATTCTTTCGCGCATTCATCACTGTATCGGTTAATATTTTCTTCCAACCTGTAGGCGAATATATCGGGTTGCCATGCGCATCAAAGCTATCTACCGGCAATCGCCATACATCGCAACTGCCTTCCTGTATCGCCACGTATGAAAAATCATCAAGGAATCTATCACCCCAGTAACGCTGGGTGCCAGCCGGTTGTACGGTGAGATTTGACTTGTATTCCTCTTCCTGTACCTGACCATCACCGTTAGTATCATGCCAGATATAACGTTTGTTTTCTTTACCTTCTGCAATCGTAAATATTGCCGCAGATGGCAGCCAGTGATCACCTGCTTCACGATATATATAAGTGCCGCGGTTCCATGCAAGATAACGGGTATTATCACGATAAATCATCTTTGGGAAACCATTATGACCTCGGACGTCATTAAATAATCCAGTGCAAACATCTGGCCAAACCGCCTCAACTTTCCATTCACCCGTCTTATAATCCACTTTAAAACGCGTCAGCCAACCGCCATGTCCTTGAATATAAATTCGGTCTGCCAGGCGAGGATCCACTACATAACCGGCATTGGCATAAGTTTGCGCACTTAAAAATTCACGAATTAATTTACCGTCATCAGCACTCCACTCGCTTACACGATCCGGCCCGTTTAATTCCACCACTACCAAATGGTCTTTGCCATCCGCATCGCGCCAGCATGATAATCTTTGCGGTGACATGAATGAGTCAGGATCGTAACTTCCCGATTTTTGTACATCAAGCCTGCCATAAGTGCGAATTAATTTGCCATCGGCTGAGTATTGGTAAACTTTATTTGCTTTCGCATCGGCGATATATACGCGGTCATGGCTATCAACTTCCAAATCAGCAGGTGTTATTCCGGCAGGGACAGTAAAGACCGGCTTTAATTCGCCATCCGGCAAACCTGCTTTCATAAGCACATTGCTTACTACATATCCTTGATCATCTTTGTTTAAAACCCATAATTTATCACCCCAACGCGCAACTACGCCTACCGGATTGACCACAGCTATTTCTGCCAGTTTCTCGGTGGTGCTGCCATTTAAAACGATAATTTTATTGATCTTTACAATGGTGTCTTCATCGGGAGTATACTTTTTGGGGTCGCGGTTTAATTTTCCGCGTTCTGCCAGGTAAATAAATGATTTTCCAGCAGCATCATCGCGCCAGGCAGCCATCGCAGTGATAAAACCTTCCTGCTGATATACACCCTTGCGGTAACGTCCATCTGCATTTCCGAACTTTTTCCCGTCAGTGCGGAATACGAATCCTTCGCTGTCATCACACCACGACGAAATACCATCGGTAGCAATATTATAACCACCTGCTGCGCCGCCAGAGTCATAACTCGCTGTCACCTGATTATAATTAATTGGTTTGTTAAAGTCACAAACGTAATAATTGCGAGAATTTTCCAGGTATTGATAACAAAAAACGCCAATACCATTTTTAGCCACATCAACATCGCCAATCGGTGTATTTACCGGATCGCCGGTTATCACAGGCAGTTTCGGTTCACCCGGCAACGCCCGCCAGGCATCCGCGCTGGTAATAAACTTTGGCACGATGGTATGATATTCACCATCAATATCCCATTTTTTTGCCAGCATGTAGATAGCTTTAACGCCATATTCACCCGGGGGAACCGGCATGAAGTTGTCATCCAATCCATTCCAGGTTTCTTCAAACTTCCCGCCATTATCCGCCGTCACGGTTCGCACCACCCCGGCAGCAAACTGGCTGATAATCCAATCAGGATTTTTAACATCAACAATCGCTAATGTCACCCGATAAGTCTGCGGCAAAACACCTGTCGTCGGCAACTGATAACTGACAGTCACCCCGCTTTTCGCCGGTTCGGCACTAAAAGCTGCTACAGCAAAAAAAGCCATTAAAAGAAAAACGATAATTCTACGCATATATATCTCCACTTTTTCAAAGTTAAATAAACCGATTTAATAACCAAACTATTTAGACAAGTAATAATGTGAAATGTCTTGTAAAAACTGTAAATAAAGGTAATTTTTTGTCTGAACCTCGGATTTAGACAAATAAAACTTCAATCCAAAATCTCATTCCCCTCATCTTCACTGAATATAAATGTTCCCCACAAATTAGGTTGTATTCTCGCTTCCGATGGCAGGTCGGATACTATTTTGGTGTTTTTGTTGCTCCAATAGATGCGGTCTACTGCGCGGGTTCCGGTCTGGTCGGATATTACCAGACCTACATCGCCGCGGGTTTTCTTCAGTTTTACCGGGTCAAGATGGAGGGATGCCAAAGGTACTGACGCCTCTAATGAATAGCTTCTCGGGCCGCGAATGACTGATATCTGCGCGTCTTTCAGCATCGTCACTTTATCGATATATGCCGTTTGCCAGGGAGATGAAAACGGCAGACGTGCGTCAGCTTTCGTGCTCGGTACGACGAAATCATACAATATCGCTGTTAGTTTTCCGGCTGTCATGGCGAAACTCAAGCGGATGTCCCCTACCCCGGCATCGGCACGATTAGCCTTTAACTCGCCATTAGTCTGCAGCATCACGTCAACTACATCACCCAATTTAAATGCTTCCACAAAATTCGCTTCCACAGCAGCATTTTGGAATACCGCGCGGTCATCATCACCGGAATAATATACATACAGATTCTTGTCGTCATACCCTAACGCAAAGCCATCAATCCGTTGTTTTGGCCATTCATTTGGCTTGCCGTCTATCTTTACATCTTTCAAATAAGTGATGTTATAGCTCTTTTCCTCTTTGGCAGCAACCGCGCGCTGTTGGCGCAGCAGTTCTGCCTGAACGCGGTTTTCCGCGGTAGCGATAATTTTTTCACCGGCAAAACGTTTTACCTTGTCCAAGCCTTTCAACTCAATTACCGTATTGGATGGCCCGCCCGGACTGACGACGTAACGAAAATGGACCAGCCCCTTTTCATCTACAGTGCGATGGAAAGTTCCGCCAAAATGTTCCTGACCCAGCGATACCTGGCTTAACTGCGCGGGGGTTGGCGGGGTATTGTAACTCCAGGCATCGCCGCGGCGACTGTCCAGAAATACTCTGCCGATATATAACCCATCATCGCAGGTAAGCAAGTCAGTCGCGCCGTAATTCGAACCGATGCTGACCACCTCGCCAAGTTCCTGATTAACTACCCCGGAACCATACACCCGAATACCGGCAATCATGACACCTGGTTCCGCACCGCTGGCAGTAGTGCCAAGCCCGCCATGCAGGCCGGGCCAACGCAATTTATAACGCCAATTCAATTTCCCTTCCGGAGAAAGGCTGAAGATGAATGGTGCCAGTCCAATGGCATTACCTTTACTGTCGGTGTAACATGCCTGTGTCTGGTTCGGGTCATTGGCGATTAAATCCGGCACTGGCACATATTCTGACGGCATGGTATATATAGGGTTGCCTTCCGGGGTGAACTTTTCTGCACGGAAGAATGCAACGCCAACTTTACCTGACTGAGTAGTGAATGCGACGTTGAAATTATCATTCATCCGCACTCCCCACACTGATGCTCCAGCGGCAAGGGTACTCATCTGCACTTCTGCCGATTGTACCTTGCCATCCGCGTTGCGGTCAGTCCATGCAAAGGTATTCATATCTTTCGCAGCGTCACCCATTCGTTCGCGCAGCCATTTGGGAATGGCGCCACATGCAGATACCGGACGCACCTGGTCTTTGTCATACACCCACAAACAGGTGATCTCACCCATTCCGTAACCACCCCACAGGCTGAAATATAATTTCCCATTATGGTGGAACGGATAACTGGGAACCGGACCGCCAAAATTGTGCGCCCGCAAATCTACAAAACGGTCGTAACGCGGGTCATCATATCGCCAGATTAAATTAATTGGCTTAATTTCGCCAGTTTTCGGGTCGCGGCGCATTTCAAGATTATTGGCGAACAGGTGATTCGCATCTGCCGGGTCGATACCGGCAGAACCACCGCCATACAACGCGGAACCCAGCACCTGGTTGATACATTTTCCATCCTTGTCCCATACGCTGGTGCGGCGCAATTCATTAGTAAACTCGCACACCCAGACATTACCCTTCGCGTCGACATCTATTCCAGATGGCGACTCCAGGTTATTTATATCAAATGGCCCAACTTTTTGCTTGCCAGGTTTGCCAATGGTTCGTATCAGTTTTCCGTCTTTGCCAAACACCTTAACCTGATGTACCGGGTCCATCTCACCGACGTAATAATTGCCTGATTCATCGACGGCCAACCCCAACGGATTAGTGCAACCAGTAACAATCGGGGTGACAATGTAATCAGTCGGATTAATAATTACAACGCCATCTTTATTTATGCAGGCAACTTTCCCGTCCAGACACAAACGTAAACGTCCCGGTTTTTCCACCATAATTTTCTTGATAATATGCACTTTCTCATCTGTTTTGTTCAGATTTGGCGCAATGTCGCATACGATAACTGTATTCAATTCGCGGTCAGCTATCCATGCTGTTTTACCGACTATTGCCAGACCTTCGATTGATTTAAAACGAACTGATTTATCATCCGCAGATACAAACCCCTGCTGAAATCCATCATCTTTGCCGGTTTTAAAATCGTTGGATTTATCGTCGCTGGATACCGCCAATATGCGTCTTGCGACTTTTGTTTTAATATCCACACTGATGATAGCCAGTGACTGGTTGGAAAACCCAAGCCAGCCGCCTTGTTCAAGGAAATAAACAGCAGTGCCATCTGTTGCCAATACCCGCGGACAGGCAAGTTCTATACGGCCGATACCCCATAACTTTTTCATATCAGTATCGGATTCCAGCAGCGAGTTGCCGCCTTCGCAAAATGCCCCCAGCCATATAGTGCTGCCGGTGCGAATTACATCTTGCGGCGCGCTGTGGTCGCCCAGCCAACCGCCGGTGTTGTCCGGCGTTATCCAAGCCTGACCATGTTTTTTCAAAGGATAAAACGAATACTGGTATTCAAGCGATAATCCGGGATGCCAGATTCCCCGCCAGCGGTAATTTCCCGGCGCGGCTATCTTTTCCGCGGTAGTCGGGGAGTCATATTGCCACGGATTGCTGCGGGTAAATGGCTGCCAGAAATCGTCCAATGTCGACATATCCCACCATACCGTATTATCACCGGCGGGGAATTGACGACCGGCAGCGACATTTTCAACCACTTCGCCTTTATCATTGATTATCTGAATAGTCGCGTAACCCGCCTGCGGCATATTAAATTTTATCGGTATCACCCCAGCAGCAGGCACATCTTCTTTTACCCCCGGCAATAATTTGCGGGCAAGAAATGCGTCTCCGGTTCCTTCCTGTCCACCCACTACCCATATATGGGTTTTAGTGCAAATTATGCTCACCGGACGTGTTTGCGTGCCACCCACCCGCACCGGATCACCCCATGTTTTACCACCATATTTAGTGCTTACAATATCAAGACCACTAATTGCCCAGCCGGTATTTGTATCAATAAACGCGGTCATCCCCGGAACATTGCTTGCTGTCCAGGTTTTCCCGCCGTCTGAAGTTTCCCACGGTTTGGGTTCGCCATGAAGGAATATCCATCCGTGCTGCGCATTGGCGAAATTTACCGATGCATACATTTTCCCTTTCGATTCTGGGAATGGCAGCGTATTCCAGGTTTCGCCAGCGTCAGTGCTGCACGCCATTGCACCGCTGCAGCCGACAAAAATTGTATTATTATCCGGTGCGGAAATATTACAGCGGGTGGCAACCCAGCACGGCTCGCAGCCAGTAACTTGCCGTACTTTTTCCCAGGTTACACCGCCATCATGAGTGCGGAATAATCCCTCGCGGTTGGAGATAAGAAAGCCAACTTTGCGGTCGGGTGTGAAAACTAAGGAACTGTATCCCATACCGGCGGTAACAGTACCAACTTTAACTGAACTCCATGTCGTACCGCCATCTGTGGTGCGCATAACTATCCCCGGTTGCTGTGTGCCATAAGGGAAACCAGTGACTACCGCTTCCTGATCGGATATAGCGACGATATTGTTAAACCAATACGCGTCATTGCCGCCTTTCTTCCATTGGCTAACCCAACTCTTACCGCCATTTGCGGTGTGGCTGATGTTGCAAATTCCGCTGGTCCAGCCGTATTGGCCATCAGCGGTAAATGAAATACTGACACGCAGAGCATTGCCACCCGGTTCCACAGATTCCCAACCATTCAGCAGCTCCGCAGTAAAAGCCGCAACAACAAAAAACATCACCATTAAAATGATGAAATGACGGGTAATTTGTTTAACCATGGTATTCTCCCTGCGACTCGACTTTTTAATCCTATTAATCGATGTAAAATTACTTAATGCAACTCGGTGTCTGCACTCTTCCGCGATGCGGCGAGACGTGTTCGAGTTCTGTGTCCCAAATCTTCAGCAATTCTACTTCCAATTCCGGTATGCTATCCAATTTTCCACACAGATAATCTTCCAACCGTTCTTTCATAGTAGTAAGCCGGGTGCGGATTCCGCCGTAGCGCAGTTCTATAACTTCCCAGCCGAATGGTGTGTAGGTATTCATCCATACATCGCGGTGAATGCGCCACAATTTATCGATGGCTACACAGGTATCTGCAACATCAGTATTCAACAATGTCCGCAATGTAGCTTTGTCGCCGGCAATATACGCGTTATGCAAATCGTGGCGCAGGTTAACCTTTAATGACAATGCCCGGGCAATGGCAGCGGGAAACAGTAATCGTTGGTTTAATCCCGGTTCTGCCATCGCCATTTCCAGTTTTTCCGCGATATTTGTGTAATAACTCCGCAAATCGGTGTCGATATTCGGGTCGGTAATGGATAACAGCGGATCCTGCCACAGCAGCCATTTGCACATATTGTCCGGGCCTTTGGTGCCGTCATGCCGGTCTGCCAGGTAATCTATCTTTGACGCGGTAAAAAATGCCTCAATATCGCCATCGCAGGCGCCAAGGAAATTAGACGCCAACGCCTTACTGCAGACTTTATCGGCGTAGGCATGTTCTGCCACTAATTGCAGTGCCGGCAATGCGGAAAAGACGTCGCATTCCATGCCGTCATCACCCCACAGCGTGATGAAATAATCCTTAACGCCTTTGGATTTACATGCTGTCATACAGGCATTGGTGGCGGCGAAAGCGTATGGCAAATGCGCCCATAAATGATTCCATGTCCACCCGCCGCCAGCCATCAGCAAAGGCGCGCCTAATTGGTTATACAAGTCGATACCCTGTTCGTAATCGCTGGTGGTGGTGTGATAATAATCCCAATAAACCAGGTCTACACCAGTGGGAATTTTATTGATGACTTCCTGGGGAATCTTGCTGCTGTAGTCGTAAATATTGCCGGTTGCAGACGCCAGGTGAATGTACATATCACCCCATATCATCGGCGTTACCCCAAGTTCAGCACAGATTGCTTTTACCCGGGCAAGGTGAGTATTCATTATTTCAAAACCGCTTTTCTCGCCATGGCGTTTCTTGAATTCGCCGCTGCCCAATCCCCAGGCTTCATCCATTCCCAGGTGAATGCGCCTGGTTCGGAAAGGAGCAGTTGCGGCGGTTACCAGTTTTTTCACCAGTTCATAGGTTTCATCTTCTTCGGCTACCAGTATGCCACCGGTATCACGCCTTTCTTCATAAACCGGCCATTGCAATATCTGCTCCAGGTGCGCCAGTGTCTGAATACAGGGAATCATCTCAATGCCCAGATTAAAAGCGTAATCATCCAACTCTTTCAATTCCGCCTGACTGTATCGCCCGCGCAGATAGCCAAAAAACGGTTCCCCCGGCACTTCATAGGTATCCTCGCTGTAGAGCATAATCATATTCAAGCCCATCAGCGCACAGCAACGCAAAAAATGCTTTGCCGCCGGCACCGTCAAAACGCCGTTACGCGACACATCTATCATTGCCCCCAGCATATTAAAACTTGATGTCTGTTCAGCGGCAGTAGTTCCGCCTAATATACATCCTAAAGCGCGAAAAGCGTCGCTTTTAGTGCCATAACTGATAGTTACCTCATCATCAATAGCAGTAATGGCAAAGCCTTCATTCCCCGGTATGAAACTAAGCAGAATACCATCACCAAAACGGTCAATGCGATGGGCAATAATCTCCTGCAAACCGTCACGCAGTTCAACAGGACAAGCATCAAAATCAATGTTAAAAGCAGTCATTTTATTCTCTCTTACAGCACTTTGCAGCACTCATTTGAATATATTGTTAGTATGATAAATGACGTGGTGGTTGTCAAATGAAAAAGAGTAAATTTAACCTTTATAAATTATGAATATAACATACTTTAAAACCACAAATCTATTGTAGGGAATGCCGTCCCCGGCATTCCGCAGTTCGGCAGCTTAATTCTCATTATAAAACCATATCCATTTTTCTTTAATCATTATGAGTATCATTCTTTGCGATTATATCAGTAACGGATTCAGCTACCTTTAACTTCTTTTTCCATTTGTAATGTGGAAGGGATAAAAGAAATAGAATTATAAATATTGCAAAACCATATATTGAAGAAATATAGAGTTGTAAGGCTCCGAAAAATCCATCAGTCAGCGAATTCCACGAAGTTAATATAAATAAAATGAGGTAAAACAATAATACAAAAGGAAACAAAACTGCAATTTTTCGTGCAACTTCGTTGCCAACGTAAAACAACATACCATGAAAAATAACCAAAAATGAAATTATACTTAAAAAATAGATTACATTAATATTCTGATCAAAATAAAAAACAGATAGTACGAGAGAAAGGATACTGACAGAATAAATAATTGATAAGATTTTCATACCAACACTTTTACCTGATTTCCCTGAATCATTTAATATTTCATCACTAAACTCACGCACTTTATCTTTTAGATATAAACTTATTATGAAGGATGGAATTATCGCTACATACATTAATATGCTAAACTCAGTATTACTCAAAGAATTAACGGTAATAATTACAATTGGAAATATAATTGAAAGCTTCATTCCTATACTATTTTTTTTAAATAGTGTTAGAGCAATAACTGAAGATAATAATGCAAGAACAAAATGAATAGAAGGAAAATTACCATATGAATACATTGATGAAATAGTTATCAACATTGAATACATAAAATATGAACAACAAAGCATAGCTACAAGCCATGAAAATTTTTCTTTAGTCATTATTAGCTTCCTTAACTATACAAACTAATTTATAAGTAAATATTACCACAATGTATTATAAAAAGAAAAGGGAAAGATAAAAATACATAACTCCCATCTTTCCCATAATTCACATAACTCACATCAGGGGCAACCACATGGGTTGCCCCTACATTCTTTTACTTAACCACAATCTCACCCCAACTATTAGGATAAAGCCAGGCTTCGAGGGGTTCGTCGTTCACCAGGTTGGTCGCCTGGTTTGACCAGTAGGTGCGGGCGACGTTGATGATGCCGAGGGCGTTGGATGAGATGAAGCCGGCGTCGCCGCGGATTGAGGTGCCGGGTTTCAGTGTCAGGTTAAGGTTTGCCAGCGGGATTGCTGCTTCTACGAAGTAGCGTTTGCCGTCTATTTTCACCGCAACTTTGGCGTCGGCAAGCTGTTCTACCCGGTCAAAATGCTTGGTCCAACCGGTGGTGTAGTTTTTCGATAATGTTTTCGGCGCGGTTGGGTCTACCGGAATCATTAATACCGCCGCCGGTTTTCCCTGCAATTGCGATATCACTACCCGCAGGTCGCCTGCTTTCGGGTCATTGTGCAATTTGCCGCCGGCAACGTTGCTGAGTTGGATATCCACCGCGTCGCCAGTCTTGAACAGACGGGTGAAATCTTTACCTTCATTCATCCACGGTGTTGAGTCGGATACTTCGAATAACGCGTATAAATTCACATCGTCATAAGTCAGTTTCACACTGCCATTATCTGGCTGGCCTTTGCGTTCTATCGGCATCGCCGCAACATCTTTCCATTCCACCGGATTGCCATCAATCTTTGGAGCGACTGCAGCGCGTACAAGATTGTATACTTTTGGCTCTGTCGCTACTTTTGCCCGCGCCATATTTTCAGCGTCAGCCTTGATGATGGTTGCCATATCCAGTTTCAATTCAAGCGGCTTAATTTTCTCAATAGTCTCCAATCCCTTGACTTCCAGTATCATCGCTGCTTCGCGCGCCATTCCGGTGGTCAGCCTGATTTTACCGTCAACCTGTTTCACGAATACACCGTTAAACGGTTCGCCACCCTCGGAAAATCCTTCCATTGGCATACCGCGCAGGGAAATTTCTTTATCCGGCAAGCCATCCGATGGAAGTCTGCCATCCTGGAACAACGCGCCAACATACAGTCCGTCATCAGTGAACAGGAAATCCTGCCCCAAGTTGCCGCGAACTAATGCGACATAGCCGATTTTATCGCTAACTTTTACTGCACCACAAATCTTCTGCGCGCCAATCATTAATCCCGGTTTTGGCATGGTGGCATTATGCGAGCCATGTACTCCCGGATAAGGATTGGGGTAAGACCAGCGCACATTGCCGGTTTTCGCGTCTACTCCCAACATGCCGGGAGTAGGCCCAGGATAATTGTTATATGTCAGACAGAACAGCAAGTCGGTATTTCCCGCGGGAGCCAGGCTGCCGTTGTAGCCACCGCCAAGGTTAATCAAACTATCTGGTCCATATACCGGCGCGCCATCATCGGTGAAACGAATCGGTTTATATCGCACCAGACCGTGACCGTAAATGCTCATGTCAGCACCCAGGAATCCTGCCCAGGATGCGCCATATTGCAAGCCGCCTTTGACGATGGTACATTCATTCAACGTCACTTTGCCATCTCTATTATTGTCATTCCAATATACGCCATCCTTTGGATTCTGCCCGACAAACGGGTCGGGAACAGATGGTTCATCTACGCGAAAATCTGCTACTGAACCAATGGCGGCAACCGGCTGCCATGACCCGCCGCGTTTCATGAATACCACCGACGGGCCTTTATATGCATATAAGTAAGATATCTTTTTCCCGCTGGCTGAACTGGTAATGATGGACGATTGCCCCCAGTCACCCGCACTGTGTGGTGAAGCAAAGAATCTTTCACCTTCTGCGAAATCCGGCACCCACAGCACCTGGGTTACTTTCCACGAATTATTAGCGCGGTCAAGTTTCATTTCCACCGGTCCGGCGTATGCCAGGGTAGGGTCTTCATCATGCAGGAAACAATCTGTTCCGGCGTATCCTGAATTACCAATATAATCGCGAACCAGTTTTCCATTTTTACCCCACACCGACACCCGGCGTGGTGTCTCGCATTGTTCCACCACCCAGATATTGCCTTTGCTGTCTACCGCAACGGCGCTCATCTGGCGCATTGTTTCCGGGTCCCAGGTGCCGCGAATCGGACGACCGCCCTTTTTGCCGCAGGTGTAAACCGGTATGCCTGTCGTAGTATAAGCCTTCACCTGGCAATCCGAACCGCCGTCAGCAGTAACCAGATTGCCATCAAGGTCAACCGCCAGTCCAACCGCTTTCCCCAAACCTTGCGCGGGTATTGCTGTCGTCTCGCCGGTTTCCATATTCAAACTGACTAATTTGCCGGATTGCACCGCGAACAACTTGCCTTCTTTATTATTAATTGCCAACGAGGTTATACCGGCATCCTTTATCTTTAGAGTTTTCTTCATTGCTGCGCTATCTGCATCAAGAAATGCCAATGTTCCATCATTTAATGCCATGACAATAATTCCGGCATTCACTGCCACACTGGTTACTTTTGATTTAATCTTTTCGCCAAAAATATCATCCAACATCAATTCAAATGGCCGCACTTTACCATCTATAATGAATGGTTTGTTTGCACCAGTCGCTTTGTCAAACCGGCAAAAAGCCCCTTCAGTATAGGCTGATGTGGTAATGGCATAAACGTAATTTGCATCAGCAGCAATTACCGGCGCACCACGTTTTTCACCCCATTTCTTCTTGCCATCCGGCGCAATGGCGAATATACCGGAACCGCCTTCTACCGCCGGGCAGCCTAAAATCATCCAATCGCCGGATGTCACTACTGATGACGGACCGGTATGGTCGGCACCCCAGGCACCGGCACCGCTGACAGTTTGCCACGGCGGGGTTCCCGGGTTATAAAAACACATGTCATATTCCGCGCCAATTCCATCTTGCGACAGACCAACGATTTTATATTTACCCGGTGATACCGGCTTGCCATTATCATCCAGGCAATCCCACATTACCTCTACTACGCGCTGTCCTTTTTTTACAGAAACGGTATAGTCTTCAGGAACAAAATCACCGGCAAGGTTGCGTATCCGGTGTCCATCTTCCGCATCAATGGCGATGGTAAATCGCGCTGCCTTTGCCGGAATGGTCACACGGATGGGGAGAGTGCCGAGCAATTTCTCTACATCGCTGATATACTGGCGTATTGGCACATTGCCGGCCGCCACTAATTCAGCATTTCCCCATGCCCTGGTATTGGTCCAATAAAACTCGCGCGATGTGACACCAGTCTGCATATTATCAGCATAGCGATGAATCGGCCAAACCTTACCGGTTGGGTCGCCCCATAAGAATTCGTTTCCCAGTTTGAATATCAAACCGGCTTTTATTTCCGGTACTTTTTTATAAATTATCTCCCACGGAATTTTAATTTCCTGAACATATCCCTTTTTATCAGCATCCATCTGGTACGCCATTTCAACGCCTTGCCCCAGTTCGGTGCTGTTTTCTTTAAATAGCAAAAATTGCGGGTCGCCGGTGCCATTTGCTGCATGGGTAACATGCATCGCAGGCATATTTTTCTCGCCATAATACCAGGTAGTAACATGGCTGATCTGGTCGGTTAAAACCCGCATCTGCCACGAGTCCGACTTCCAGCCTTCCTGCGGGTTAAACGCCGGGTTGATCATACTGAACATGGGCGTCGGGTCTTTCCATTTGGCCGCCAGATAAAGATTGTCTTTATCCCACATCGCCGCCACCTCAACAGAAAAACGGTTGCGAACATTGCTGTCGGCAAATGACCAGATACGTCCTGACAAATCCCAATCCTTCAGGTTGCCGTCAATGGTAATTTTGCCTTTGGCGGGCAATACTTTTATCCCTTCATTCTGGCTCTGTCGTCCAATCATATTCTCGCCGGCAAAGGCAGGAATGAGCAGGACAAACAAAAAAGTGATGAGAAATAAGAAGAGGAGATTCTTTTTCATAATGATTCCTTTTATTTTAAACCGGTTAAGCATTTTAACTGTTTCATTATATCAAATGTTGTGTGTTGGTAACAAGGAAATAAAGAGATATTTAACAATTAATCAGACAGCTTGGTCGGATCAGTCCGATTGAAAAAATTATTATTTGGCAGATAATTCAAATTTCTCAACCACTGTGTAAACACTGCCGGTTGACCGCAAATCTGACGCAAACAAGATTATTTCATTTACCGTTTGGGTGATTTCTTTTGGGATTGCCAACTGGATTTTTCTTCGAATAACTTCTGAATCCCGGCACTCCCGTTTCACCCGGGCAATGGTCAAATGCGGTGTAAAACTCCGTTTTTCTTTCTGGATATTAAATAGCAAACATGTTTCATCTATCTGATTAACGAGATTGTTTAACTTGCCAGCCTTATCGCTGACGCCAGTCCAAACGACGTTAACATTATCGCGCGGCGGGAAAACGCCGCAACTATTGAGAGTAATTCTGAATGGCGATACTTCTGCAATTGATTCTCTTATCGCAGCACATAATCCTGGTATCTTACGGTCATCAAAATCACCAATGAACTTTAATGTGAGGTGGATATTTTGAGAAGGAACAATCCGCACCCCCGAGTATTCACGCAACCCGAGTTCCTTCACCAGACGGCTATTTTCCGCCTGTATATCCGCAGATAAGTCTATTGCTATGAAAAGGCGCATAGTAGAAATCTCCGCTTGATTTTACCACAAAGAAGTCCAGACCACCCCCTGCCCCCTCCTTGGCAAGGAGGGGAGTTATGGTAGTTACTTGATAATATAATGACTGCTTTAATAATCAAAACCTTCATTTCAAACTCCCCTCCTTGCCAAGGAGGGGTGGCCGAAGGTCGGGGTGGTTTTCGCCTACCACAACACCTACACCCAGTTGGGACAGACACCTTCGCGGCTTCGCCACTCGGTGTCAGTCCCTGATTTATACTAAATTATGCAATAGCCTTCGTAATTTTTAATTATTAATTATTAATTATTAATTCCTCTGCTACGCCATCTTCACCAATTACATACACCTCACCGGCTTTCGCGGTGAATGGCTTGGTAATATTCACTTCGACATCTTTGAATGCCCAGATTACTGCTGGCTGACCGGATTCGTTTTCCCATATTACGTAATTGCCGCCTTCGGTCAGGCGCAGGCGATGCATCAGCGGTTCGCATTTGTTGAATATATGATTGACTCTGGCAAATTCTTCTATCTGGTCGCCGCCTGGCAGCATCTGCGGACTGTTGCCGTCATGCTTTGATGATTCCCATGGACGTGCGCCAATGCCGGGGATACAGCGATGAGCAGTAAGCCAGAAATATTGATCAGCATTTAACCTGCTGGTGCCGAACGCATAAGTATTCGAGAAAAATCCCGGTGAGGTGTCTATCAATGAAAATGCCCAGTCGCCTGCAACTGCGTCATCCCACAAACGGCGACGGAACTTATCGGCAGCAAATCCGAACATTGCAACCTGGCTGACGCCAAAAATGGTGGTTATTTCGCAGCGATGGCGCAGGCCCATCTTCTGCTGGCGCGACTGCATATCCCAGATGATATCAGCCTGCGGGCATTTATCCGCTGAACCCCAGTCAACAGCGGTAAGCCCAAGGTTTTGATAAGAATCCCAGAAAATACCAGCGGTTCCCGCAGCGGTGCAGGAATGTTTGATATCTGCCTCAAACCACTGCCCATAAGGAGAGTTCAACCTGCCCGCCCATAAACTGCCATAATTGGCGTCATATTGATCGCCATTTGCCTCGTGAAGTACCCATTCGGGGTGTTCTTTCCATATCGGTGCAAGTTTTGACAGGTGAAAACTGTACCATTGGAAAATACCCATCCCAACACTTTTCGCGATATCACCCAATGCCTTCATGCTGGCATCGCCGCCAAACATCTCTGCGTAACGGAATCGATACGGACAACAGATATTGCCATCGGCACTGGTAAGTTTCGGGTCGCTGGTGATGGAATCCCACACTCCGTGTGTGAAAACATCGCGATAACCTAATTTGCTATAAGCCGGCAAAGCAGCCTTCAAATCATTAGTCCAAGTTGCGCCGCGCGCTTTCAAATCGTCATCCCACAGATGTGCATGAAGTGATGGCCGCGGTGTTTCCAATTGAAAGTCGTATTCAGCAAGAATCTGCTGACGAGTGTAGGTGAATACATCCAACCACAGGTTGCGCCATTCATGCTTTTTCAGCGTTTGCCCGGACTGGAAAACCACCAATTTACGCTCCGGCGCGCTGACAGACTCGCCTAATTTAAAGAAAGGACGGTCAGTGTAATGTATGACATCTTCATTGGCAAACTTGTCGATACGCGCCCGGGTAAGACCTGGCCTTTCAGAATAAATGCACATTGCCAGGTCGTCTTTTACCTGAAAGTCGCATTGTGCTGAACCGGCACAGCGCGGCAGCATATCCATCGGGTATGCGCCTCCCCAGCCATCGGTAAAGAACTTTTCAATGGTGGAAAAAGCGCTTCCTTCCTTAACCGACTGTTCAAGATCAATGGCAGAGACATCCTGCTGAATAAGTGTGCAACCTTTTGCGTTGCCGCCTAATTCCCAGGTAGTATCTTCAATCAGCCAATGTATCGGTTGTCCGGGTGCCTCAACAGCAACCTGCATCGCCAATCCCGGCCATTCATTGCCGTAAATATTTTCAGTAATGGGACGGAATGACCATTTGAAAGTAACTGATGGATTCGCTACCCGGCGTGTTGCAACCCGGCAATCGCCCATCGCATCGGCTTCCTGCAATCGCGGCAGCCAGGTGCCGTCGCCAGCGAATACCAGGGTAACTGCATCGCCATCGTGTTCAACATCAATCAGCCGATTCGGTTCAAACCGAAAACCGTGTTCGGACTCGGTGTAAACGATCCACGGCAACTGCGCTGACCGCAACTGTTTATGCTGATACCGCACCTCGCCGATACCCAGAAAACGTTCACCGTCAAACATAAGGTCAAAGGATAAACCGTTTACAAAACGAATAGCTTCAAACTTTTTCATATAAATGTCCTTTAAAATTGGTGTAATAAGATTGTTGTATCAATTATTAAACAAAACTTTTATTTATCCTGTTAAACCGATTAAATATTTTTTGACAGTTTTCAGTTTTTAGTTTTCAGTTTTCAGTTTTCGGGTAAAACCGATTACATTCAGTTGAAATCGGATGAAGTCGATATTATTTACAAGTTTCAGAGAAAATTCTCAATTCTCAATTCTCAATTGACTTTCACTCTTCTCTCATCATCCTTCTCTCTTCACCCCCTCCCCCTCTTGACTATTTGCCACCACATGTTATATATTGATAAAAAAATATCGATATAAAAGTCATAGACTTTTTTGGGGGACAATATGGTCAACCGAATTGAGAAAACGGCGAAGATTCCTACTATTAAGCGGCTTCCGGGATACCTGCATATCCTGCGCCAGTTGCATCAGGATGGTGCTGTTGATATCAGCGGCGCGGTAATTGCGGATATGCTGAAGCTTGACCCCGTACAGGTGCGCAAAGACCTTGCCAGCACTGGTGTGGTTGGCCGTCCCCGTATCGGTTTTCCTATCGAACAACTGATAACCGCTATTGAAAACTTCCTGGGATGGAATAACGAGCGCGAGGCTTTTCTGGTTGGTGCCGGCAACCTGGGTGCCGCGTTAATGGGATATTCCGGGTTGGGACGCGCCGGGGTGCAGATAATAGCCGCCTTTGATAATGACTTGCGAAAAATCGGGACGACAATTCATGGCAAACCAATATTGCCGATTGAAAAACTATCAGAATTAGCGCGGAGAATGCACGTTAAAATAGCCATCCTCACCCTGCCTGAAGAAGAAGCGCAAAAGTCGGTTGACCGCATGATTCGCGGCGGCATAACTGCGATATGGAACTTTACCCCCGCCACTCTGAAAGTGCCGGAAGGAGTGATAGTTCAAAATGAAGACCTGTCGTCTGGATTAGCGGTGTTGTCGCGAAAATTGCACGTTAATAAACAAAAAACAGAAACCCGACAGAAAAGAGGCACAAAAAATGAGTAAAATAGAAGTGTGCATCGGTTCCAGTTGTTTTTTGAAAGGCGCGTATAATATCCTCGATGCCTTTACCGCGTTGGTTCGCCAGGATGGATTAACTGATAAAATTACTGTTTGCGGAGCATTTTGCAAAGAAAATTGCCGCGATGGCGTATCTGTCGAAGTAGATGGCACAATATATTCTGTTCCCAATTTAGATGCTGCGCGAAAGCTGTTTGATGAAATCAAGGTGGTTAAGAATGAACCTGATAACAATAAATAAAGTTGATTGCAAAGACTGTTATAAATGCGTGCGTTACTGCCCGGTGAAGTCGATTCGGGTATTGAGCGGACACGCCGAGGTTGAACATCTGCGCTGTATCGGATGCGGCGGTTGCGTGCCTGTTTGCCCGCAAAAAGCAAAACAAGTACGCAGCGATGTAGAAATAGTCCGCGGGTTGTTGGCATCGGGCAGGCAGGTTATCGCCAGTCTGGCGCCATCTGCCGCCGGTATTTATGATAAAAAATTACCGGCAATAATTGCCACTTTGAAAAAAATCGGTTTCAGCCGGGTTGAAGATACCGCCCGCACCGCCGAAGCTATCGCTCGCGCTACCGCAGATTTTGCAAAGAAATCTCCCATTCCCATCATCGGCACCGCCTGTCCGGCAGTGGTGAACTTAATCACCAGGTTCCATCCAGAATTAGTTGAAAACCTGGCTCCGATAGTGTCGCCGATGGTTGCCCACGCACAATTGCTGCGCGAAGAATATGGCGAAGATACCCCGGTGGTATTCATCGGCCCATGTGTGGCAAAAAAAGGCGAGGCAACGGAAGCAAATATTGCGGCAGCTTTGACATTTGACGAACTCGCGAACTGGCTTTCAGAAGATGGCATTGATATCTACGGCAATGGCGAAGCTGAATATGACCACCCGCCGGTGGGAATCGCCCGCATTTTTCCGCTGCCAAACGGCATGATTCGCAGCGCCGACTTGCCGACAGACTTGCTGGCTACAGAGATAATCTCCATCAGTGGACTGCGCGAGGTGATGGAACTCCTCGCTGAATTGCCGAATCTGGATGGAATCAAGCTGATCGAACCGCTGGCATGTGTTGGCGGGTGCATTAACGGACCCGGTTCATTGACCGGTCCATCTCCACTGGCGAGGCGGGCGTCGCTGCTGGCGGTTGACCGCTTTGGACACGGCGCGACACCAAATTGTATTCAGGCATGCTACCCGCCAGAACCATTAATTTTACCATTGCCAGATTCAGAGGAAATGGCGGCTATCCTGCGTCGAACCGGAAAACGCACACCCGCCGATGAACACAACTGCGGAGCATGCGGATACGATACCTGCCGCGACAAGGCAATCGCGGTATTTCAGGGGATGGCGGAAGCGGAAATGTGCATACCATATATGCGGTCGCGGGCAGAAAGTTTTGCCGGCGTCGTCATTCGCAGCACCCCCAACGGCATTGTAGTCATCGACTCCGCGCTGCGCATTCTTGACGCTAACCCGGCGTTTGAACATTTATTCAACACCACCCTATCAGAAATTATAGGCAGGCCAATTCGGGTATTATTAGATCCGACGCCATTTGAACGGGTACAGCGCACCCGTGCGCCCTTTATTCGCCAGGAATTGGCACACAACGACCTGGTGCTGCGCGAGTCAATATTCCCGGTTACCGATGAAGATATGACCATCGCGATTTATATCAATGTCACCGACGATGTCAACCGTCGCGACAAACACCAACTGGTAAAACAGGAAACCCTGGGGAAAGCGCGCCAAGTGATTGAAAAACAGATGCGGGTAGCACAGGAAATCGCCGGATTGCTGGGTGAAACAACCGCGGAAACGAAGGTGCTGCTGACAAGATTAATCCGGCTGTATGATGAAGAAGAATAATGTCAACAGTAAGTTACTAAAATTGATGTTTTTTATTCACCGCGAAAGAACACAAGGAACACAAAGAGCTATTTAAAAAAGTTTTTCTTTGCGGTCTTTGTGATCCTTTGTGGTGAATAATTGGGATTGTAGGTAAAACCTACTGGTATTTAAAATGTTTATAGATGTGCAATATCGACAAATGAATAAGGCGGGTGAGGAACTTTGCGGCGACTCAGTTGCCATGCATCGCGATGGCAAAGAGACGGTGCTGGTGCTGTCCGACGGACTGGGCAGCGGGGTGAAGGCCAATATATTATCAACACTGACGCAGAAAATCGCCCTTACCATGGCATGTGAACACTTGCCATTAAATGACGTGGTAGAGACCATCGCCGCTACCCTGCCTACCTGTAAAGTGCGAAACCTTGCATACTCGACATTTACCATTATACGAATCGATGCCGATGGTCACGCGGAAATAGTCGACTTCGACAATCCTGCCGTTTTCGTTTTCCAAGCCGGCGCATTGGCTAATCCTCATTGGGAAGAAAAAAGTATCGGTAATTTCATCATCAGACAGGCAGCAGTTGACCTTAATGAAGGCGATTACCTGGTGGCGGTGTCGGACGGGTTGATTCACGCCGGCATCGGCGGCCGCGAACCGCTGGGATGGCGTTGGGACCCGATTGCCACCCATATAGAAGCGCTGGTATCACAGGATGTAGAGGCAGAGGAAGTCGCCGATAATCTGATAGAAGCGGCACAAAACCTGTACCGCTGCAATACCGGCGATGATGTGACGGTTGCGGTAATGCACTGTCGGTCATACCGGCAGCTGACTCTGGCTATTGGGCCGCCGGCTAAAAAAGAAGATGACAAAAAAATGGCAGCAGAGTTTACCAAACGGGAAGGGGTAAAGATTATCTGCGGCGGAACCACCGCGAAACTGCTGGGTCGCGAGTTGAAACGTTCGATGGCAATTAATATGGCTGGCAACTACAACCGCGAACTCCCTCCCACTACCGAGATGGAAGGCGTCGACCTGGTGACGGAAGGCGTCATCACCATCATGCACGCAATAGACAGTTTTGATGAAGTGCGGCTAACCCGACCGCGTGCCCGGGTGAACGTCCACGACATATCATACATGTATGGAAAACGTCCCGCACCTATGACAGTATCCCCCATGGTGGCAGAAAAGGCAAATATCGACCCGGCAAAAGAGATAGCCCGTCAACTGCGGCTGGCAGACGAAATCACTATCCTTCTTGGCTGCGCGTTAAACCCCGCCCATCAGAACCCGGAACTCCCCGTTCACCTGGGACTGAAGTTCCACCTGGTAGATCTGCTAACCCAAAAACTCCGCTCCCGCGGAAAAGAAGTAGAAATCGTTAAGTATAGTTGACGGTTTACAATTGAGAATTGAGAATTGAAAATTGAGAATTAAGGGTTGTAATTTTAAGAGTTCTTGTCAAATTTCAGTCACCGTGTGGAACAGGGTCGCAGCCCGGCTCCCCCAATGATTGCTAACCTTTCATCTTATATCACCAATTCCAGGCGGCAACAGTCAGCCTAATTAAATAAATGAGAACTTATAATAATTCTATCTCAATTGGTCACGCAGTGCGTCAATTATTGATAGCAATATCAACTATTTAAATTAAAACTACCACTCCATCACATCAGTAGCACTCAAAAAGAAATTATCAACTGCTTCTATTACCAGCACATTTTTGCCGGCTTGCAGTTTTACCGGCAGGCGTTCGCGACCGGCGTGCCAGCCGGTGTATTCAACATTTTTATACACTCGTTTGCCATTCAGCCAGATGGTTTGCAGACCGGCACCGGTATTCAGGTATACATCGCGGGGTTTTTCCGCATCGATATTTGCAATGCCGTAATACCTTTTGGCCTTGCCAATACATGTTGATAGCGATACCGCGAATCCGCGCTGGCGTTCGCTGTCCAGCCACCAGTTGGTCATCACGTCTATTTCAGGCAGTTTGTATTTAACCCAGCTTTCATCTATTGCCAATGCTGCCACCGACTGTTCATCCAGCACTTTGCCGTCTGCAACTGGTTTTATCTGCCATTCTGTAATGACGCCAGGATACATTTTAATATTCTGTTTGGCGGGTACCGGCACATCAGCAAATCCCATCACATCCAGAATTGCGCGGGCAATAAGGCTTTGCCCCAGGAAATTCGGGTGCAGGCCGTCATTCTCGATAACTAATTTGCCATCGGTGCGCGCCTTCGCCTGCAGGGAAAAAGAATCAGCTATGCGAACATTCTGCGTTTCCGCCAACTTGCGAAGTGCGTCATTGAACTCTACCACTGTCTTTTCATCTGCAATCAGTTTCTCGCCGCGTATATTTGTGGTAACTGCAATCACCAGAATCTTTTCAGCCTGTAAACGTTCTATTATCTTTTTGACAGTTTGAATATAATCATCAATTGGCACCTTGCGGCTTACATCGTTCGACCCGGATTGTATAATCACCATAGTCGGCTTATAAAACAGAACATCCCTATCTATTCTTTTCAGCATTTCCGCAGCGACATTACCACCAATACCGGCATTAATACAAAGTGGAACCGGATGTTTCGCCTCTGCCAATGCCTGTTGAATTAACGTTGGATATGTATTGCCATCGGTAGTTGATGAGCCAAAAAATACCATGCGGCTATATTGCGCCGGCGTGAAAGCATCCGCGCCGAAAACACTGCTAATTCCCATGCTAAAAGCTCCCATCATCAGCATAATTCTCCACAATATTGAATGTTTCATAAAAGGCTCCTGAATTTTCGTGATATTTATTGGATAATTATACATTATTGATGTCATATTATGCCAGATATCTGATAAAAAGCAGTTTTAATTAAAACTTAATCATTAATCACTTGTGTTTTATATAAAAATTAATTATTTTATTAACAGAGGTGCATTATGCCATCACGTAAAAAAGTTACTTTGAAAGATATTGCTGCTATGGCGGGTTGTTCGGTGGGGGTTATCTCATCGGTGCTGAATCACTCGCGCAGCAACATTGTGGTAAGCGCGGCGACGCGCAACCGGGTAGAAGAGCTGGCGGCAAGTTTAGGGTACCAGGCTAATTACCATGCCCAGGTACTGCATAGCCGGCGATCAATGACTATTGGATTATTGCTGAATACACCGGACCATCTGGGGTTTTGGAGCGAATTTGTCTGCGGTGTGGATCAGGAAGTACGCAAAGGCGAGTGCGACCTGCTGATTATCGGCCCGTCTCCCCGATTGACCGAGGTTGAGCGCGGAGTGAAATACCTGCAGCAACTGCGCATTGACGCGTTAATCGTGCCTGGATTCATTTACAAGCATATTTTGCCGGAACTGGATAAAGAAGACGAAACTATTCTGGTGGTATTTTCAAATAACGCCGATATCACCTTGCCCCGTATTGAAATAGACCCTTCCACCGGACAAAAAGAAACCATCGAATATCTTCACAACCTCGGACATCGCGAGTTATTGTGGGTTGGCATTCGCAATGGCGATAAAGTCTCCAATCCAGAACGTGCTGAAAACTTTAGAAATCTGATAGCTGAATACGGTATGAAAATGCAGGAATATTATATTGATGTACCCAAAAGAGCGCATGATTTCGCTAATGTAATCGAAAAAGTAAGAACTGATATGGAAAAAATGATACCAACATTTAATCCATTCACCGCCGTGTTGGCATATAACGAAACAACCGCATTTGGTATTCAAACCGCACTTAAGACCCACGGCATGTCAGTTCCTGAAGACGTATCGTTAATCTGTTTCGACGATATTTTCAGCGAGTTAAACCAGCCGCCGCTTACCGCCATCTCACTGAACCTGCGCCAATTAGGCTCGCGTGCTGCCCAGTTAGCCATGGATATGGCAGACAAACGCGGAAAAGTCAGCTATCGCAACTTGATTGAATGGAATAAAACCAGCTTGAAGGTGAGGAAAAGCACAGCGTTGGTGAAAAGTGAAGAGTGAAGAGTGAAGAGTGAAGAGAGAAAACGTGGCGTCACCGTCTCGGTGACGTTTAATATCATAGGATTTTTTTTTACATATATTGTAAGGGCAATCCCTTATGGTTGCCCGTTATTTCCTGAACATAAGCGAGTTCTGTAATTTAAAAATCGGACGGATTAAATTAATCCGTCCGATTATGTTTTGGTATTTAATTCTCAATTTTCAATTTTTAATTAAAAACTACTGTCCTAATTGATAACGTACGAAGGCGGCTACTGTCAGCGGTGCGCCGGCAGCTTTTGATACTTCAGCTACGATATCTTTGATTTGCTTATCGGTATCTTTAATGAAAGTCTGTTCAAGCAAACAATTGTCTTTCATAAACTTATCCAAGCGGCCGACAGCGATTTTATCCAGGAACTCTTCTTTCTTGCCTTCGTTGCGGGCAAGGTTGCGATAGATTTCTTTTTCGCTTTCGATAACTGCTTCCGGAACGTTTTCACGGCTCAGGTATTCAGGTGATGCGGCGGCAACCTGCATGGCAAGGTCTTTAGCAAGAGCGGCAACTGCGTCGCCTTTCGCGCCATCAATCTGTACCAACACGCCGATTTTACCGCCCAGGTGAATATAAGTCTCAACCACGCCGTTAGCTGATGCCAGCTTTTTGCCGCGTTTGAAGTTCATATTTTCGCCGGTTTTAGCGATTGCTGCTGTTATAATTGCAGCTTTATCTTCCGGTAAATCATCAGCACTCAATTCAGCTTTATCACTTTTTAGTACAAATACTGCCATTTCGTCAGCAACTTTCTTGAACTCGTCATTCTTAGCTACGAAATCGGTCTCGCAATTAAGCTCAATCATTGAAGCAGCACATTTGCATTCACTCTGCAGGGTTACAATAAGTCCCTCTGCGGTGCTGCGGCCACTGCGCTTTGAAGCGTCAGCCTGGCCCTTTTCGCGCAACAATTCAATAGCGCGGGTCATATCGCCATCAGCTTCAACTAAAGCTTTCTTTGCGTCCATCATTTTTGCGCCGGTCTTCTGGCGCAGGTCCATTACCATAGAGGCGGAAATTTCTGCCATCTGAATTCTCCTCGTAATAACAATGCGGGACAAGGGTTAATGTTGCCCCGCTAATTAAAATTAATCTTCTTCGTTGATAACGCCGAGTTCTTTAGCTTTTTCGTAGAACTTTTCGTCTTCAGGAACGATTTCTTCTTCTTCAACAGCTTCAGCTACAATGCCATCGATATCAATTTCGCTAAGTTCTACGAATTCGATATCAGACAGATCGACTTCAATCTCTTCTTCGTCTTCATCTTCTTCTTCGCCTTCTTCAACTTCAACGATTGGTTGGTCAGGCAATGGGCGGAACGGTGATAAGTCGCTGGTGTAACCCTGATCGCCGTACAGTTCAACCATCTTGGCATCATATTCATTTCTGCCTTCGATAACTGCGTCTGCCATTTTGTTGGCGATTAAGCGGATGGCGCGGATAGCGTCATCATTTGCAGGAATTACGTAGTCAACCATTTCCGGGTCGCAGTTGGTGTCAACGATAGCGATGATAGGAATATCTAAACGTACAGCTTCCAATACGGCGATATGTTCTTTCTTCACGTCAACTATGAATAATGCTTCCGGGGTGCCGCGCAGGTGTTCGATACCGCTTAATACGCGGTTGAGTTTTGCTAATTCTTCGCGCAGTTTGATAACTTCTTTTTTCGGCAGTTTTTCAAATGTGCCATCTTCGGACATCTGGCGAAGTTCGCGCATGCGGCGAATTCTCTGCTGAATGGTTGGGAAGTTGGTCATCATGCCGCCTAACCAGCGGGAAGTTACAAAGTGCATGCCGCATTTCTGAGCGGCTTCGAATACAGCATCTTGTGCCTGTTTCTTGGTGCCGACAAACAGAATCTGACCGCCATTGCTGGAGATAGACTGCATAAAGTTGTAGGCATCATCCATGCGACGCAGGGTCTCATGCAGGTCGATGATGTAAATTCCGTTGCGAGCGCCGTAGATGAATTTTTTCATCTTCGGGTTCCAACGCTGAGTCTGGTGACCGAAATGTACGCCGGCTTCCAGCAACTCTTTCATTGATACTAAAGCCATTAAAGGCCTCCCTTAATTCCTCATTTTATGAGGATAATTAATTTGCGTTCGCAGCCTCAGATTTCCTGCATCAAGCAAGCCTCCGCAGCAGGGACCGCGGTATCAGCCACAAACTTGGTAAGTTTACGCATTTCGGATGAGGAAGTCAATAGTTGGATGGGGGAATTTTAATTGAGAATTGAGAATTGAGAATTGAGAATTGAGAATTTCGAGAATTATGGGAAGAATAGGAGGAATGGGTTTGTTGAAAAAATTACCCATATCTCCCATTCTTCCCATTCATCCCATATCTCCCTTGACATAATCACCACGTCTAAAATACAATCGTATCAATAAGCTATATCAGTTCAGGAGAAATATTATGTTTATGCGGTTTTGTTTTGTTTTATCTTTAATTATCATAACATTAACGACATTTGCTGATGTGCGAATGCCTGCTATCTTCAGTGAAAATATGGTGTTGCAGCATGACACGGCAGTTTCGGTATGGGGTTGGGCTAATGCAAAAATTGACGGTGACACTATAGTGGTATGGAACGATAAAATCGTTAAACCAGTTGCTGTCCGTTATGCCTGGGCCGATAATCCTATTTGCAACCTGTATAATAAAGCAAACTTGCCAGCATTGCCTTTTCGCACAGATGACTGGCAGGGAATTACTTTCGGTAAATAAAAATAAACACTTGTATTAAAACCATCAAGAATGCAATGTGTCTATAAATAAAAATATAGCGAGGAGTTTTAACATGAAAAGTTTTCAGTGGTTGAAAACGAGTATTTTACTCGGTGCCATGACATTGGCAGTATGCGTATTTGGTGCAGAACCAGTAAAAATTGGTACTGATTTATCCAAAGTTCTACCTGATGCTCTGACCTTAGCGGCCAACGCTCCGCAGGAAAAGGTTGAGCTGCTTGTAAAAGCTGGCGACAAACTGGCATTCATGGGTGACAGCATTACCGCACAGGGTGGTTATGTTCGGTTAGCACAATATGTTCTGAACACAAATTACCCCGATCTTAAACCTGTTATCATCAACACCGGTGTCAGTGGTCAAAAAGCCGAAAATATGGAACCACGCTTTGAGAAAGATATGAAACTTGCTGAAAAGCCGGCTTTCACCTTTATCAGTGTTGGCATCAACGATGTTTGGCACCGAGTTGGTGCACCACATCAGCAGGCTGTACTTGATACCTACAAAGCAAACGTTGCCAAAATGGTCGATAAAGGTCAGGCGGCCGGTGCTCAGGTTGTACTGTTAACTCCGACAATTATTCAGGAAGATGTTAAAAATGAAGGGAATATACGCCTTGATATGTATGTTGCAGCAATGAAAGATATTGCCGCTGAAAAGAAATGCAAAATTATTGACTTGCACGCGATGTTCATCAATGCGCTGAATACAAAACCTGCTGGTTTAAGATTGACTGCTGACGGTGTTCACATGAATCCGTATGGCGACGCCATGATGGCTATTGGCGTTCTTCGCGCTCTCGGTGTTTCCGATGAAATCATTGGGAAAACCGACCCAATTGGAGCATTCCAGATTAAAGGAATGGGACCAATAGGTAAAGTTTCTGAACTTCTCGAAGTTCCCCCAACCCGTTTCTATAAACCAGGTTTGTCACAATTGCTGTCATTCTAAACAGCGAAAATAAATATGGAAAATCCGGGAACGGCATTGCTGCTTCCGGATTTTTTATTTATTACGTGGCGTCACCGTCCCGGTGACGTTAGTTGTGCAGGAAGGTGCAAAGTGCTGAAATTTATTTCCGGCTCTTTCTTTTTCCGAGCGGGACGCTCTTGCCACCTCTCGAATTTACAGACTCTGGCAAATCCTTGCGATTACATGATGTGACAGACACCTTCCTGGCTTCGCCACTCGGTGTCAGTCACTGAAAGCCGTAATTCGTAATTATTAATTACTTCGCCGAAGGTCCCGCCAGATAATTATTCTTCACTTCTTCTGGAGACATACATTTCTTGTGGATGGCAGTCAGGTATAATGTACCAAGATAAGCATGTTCCATCTCTACCTGACGCGGCATGACATACAAGGCGACACCTATGCTTCTGGCGATATTATCACCATTATCTGGCTGTCCTGAATTCAGGGAACCTGCTATTAATGGTGCATCCGGCGACCATTTATCAGGCTGCCAATCTACATTGGATTGCCCGACCAGGCTGCCATTAATATATACCCGGGTGGTGACACCGTCCCAGGTTATCGCTATATGTTGCAAACCGGTACGAATGTAGTTGAAATGCGGTGATTTTCTTTCCAGCGGGTTAAACTTTGTGCCGCAGGGAGAAAAGACCAAATCGCGAAAAATATGGCCAATGGCAAAATTTCGCTGTTCATTTGGCAATTCCCATGCCAATATGCCGCCCAGCCAATATGTTGGAGCATAAATGGTATCGGTAGAAATCCAGCACTCAATGGTACAAGCCTTTTTCTTCGCGAGTTCCATTAATTTAGGCACTGCGGAGGACATAACACGTCCCGGACCATGGATAGACAATCCCTGTCCGGGCATCCACTGCACCGCATCTTTATTATTAATTGTCAGGTTGGCAGGTGTGCCAATTGCGGCATAATCATGAATTATGCTGCCGCTGCCTTCATCATAACGATACAGCACCATAGCGTCGGTGTCGTTGCGTCCCAAAGATGGTGTGTATACCGGAAGATTAATATTAAAATCTGGCGAGTTCACCTTTCCATCTGTTGCGTTTACCTGGTACCAGTAATCACCAGCAACGGTCGGGGTCATGGTAACCTGCATACCATTTACAGTCGGGTCAATTGTCTTTTCTGGAGCGATGCGCTTTTTTACCTGCAATTTCACCGGCGCATCACCAGTAGATGCGACACCATTAACTTCAATAACCATCGGTTTGCCAACATTACCCCACGCCGGATACCAGGGTTCGTCAATGGTTATTTGCTGGTCAGTGCGCGATACCGGCATTGATGCAGAACCGATGCGCACCCGCGCCAGTGAAATGCCATTGTCACAGGTCCATACCGCTGGAACACCGCTGTTTATTGGCGCAGGATCATTATAAGTTACAGCTTTATTGCCATCCACCCAAAACTCTATGGTCGAACCGGTTTTATGCAATTCCAGTTGATACCAGTGAGTATGGCCGCCGTTATTTGATCTGGGTACAACTATATTTGCGCTGGCAACCTCAACGCCGTTTCGCAATAAAACAGAACGCTGGGTAGGTAGATCATCAGTACCAGTTGCGTCGACTATGCCGGAATATCCTGAGCGTGGATTTTTGCCATCGCCGCAGATAGTCACTGCCATATCGCGGAATCGGTTCCAATATGTATCACGTTCACGCGGATATTCCATCTTTATGCCAAGATACGCATCGAGAAACTGGTCACCGGTGAACCGTTTTTTGTGCCAAATTGCGGCATCGCCACGGCTCCAGCCACCTAAAAATGACCACTGGTTAGAACATGACCAGCGCGTCGTCGGCATCCAGGTACCTTCGGTAAGCCAATCTGTCGGGGCATCAGCAAAGGAATAATCCAGCAGGTTATGCCCTATTGCCAACACATCATCGGTTAAAGTGAAACAACCAGAAGCAGAATACGCCGGACGCAAGCCAACTAATGGTTTCTGGTCACTTGTTTCTAATATTGTATCGTCATCAACTTCTAATTTCAGCAGATTGCCAGTATGCCATAACCGAATGGAATACGGGTCGTCACCGCTTATAATCGTCTTTGTTTCTTTCAGTAATTGCGCATCGCAATACAGCGAAACGGCTATCGATTTACCATCTCGTTTTAATACAGCGCGATACCCGGTATCTGTATGAACACCGTCACTGTTGAGAATCAATACCAATTGACCGACTGCCGCATCAGTTAATTTTGCAGACAATGTAATCCAATGGTCGCCGTAATAATCAAACCTGTGTACAAAAAAGCCGGGTGCATTTGCAATAGGCTGCCAATCATTTCCTGGTGCTGCCCAAGTTGCCATTCCTTTATGATCAATAATAAACCGTTTAGCGATTCTTGCAACAAAATGCTCATTCATCAAGTCAGTTTTCACCGAGTGCCCATAAACCGTAACATCATCAAATATTGTGCCGGCATCACCTTCGGTGTATAATCCCACGCCACCCCGCCAGGGAGTAACGCCTTCTTTTGATAATCTTTCTTTGCCATCCACTAATACCTGTACGCCGGTCATGGTAGATACTACCGATAACTTATACCATTGCCCGGGAAGATAACCGCTTTTGCTTTCCGCGAGCATTATTTCTTTGCCATGATTTACAGCAATCAGACTTATACTGTTTCCGCGCGCACTGTTATCGGTAACAGGCGTCCAGCGGGTGAGAATATAATTATCCGCGTCCTGCATATTCACAATAATGCCAACTGCCCCGGCACGAGGCGCCTGCACAGCAGCAGATGCAGTATAATTTTCCCAGTATGGCGCACCAGCGGTGCAAATAGCCGACCCGGCAGCCGCATGTCCTACCCAGGCAAATGGATTTTGCGCATAAACCTGATTGATGAATTTTTTAGAACTACCTTTAGGGTCTTTATCCCAGGCAGATTGCAGTTTCCACTCGCCGCTTTTAATTATCCATTGTCCGCTTTCATCCGCAGTCCGCATAAAATCATCGCTGAAAATTACCGGCTCCAACCGCTGTACCCGGACAGAATTTACAGTCCAGCCTGTTTGCTTGCGCCACTCAGCATTGCCGCCTTGCAAATGAGGAACGCTGCCATGCCATATTATCGCATCATTATATAAAATACCCAGCCAGTCATCACGGCGTAAAACAGTGAACTCTACCGGTTTGCCATGAATATAATAAATATTGATCTTCCCAACTTCATTTTCCCTGCCATTATTGCTGGTACTTATACTCAAATATTTCTTTTGCAAGGCAACAATGATTTCACGTTTGCCGACACCTGACTCCAATGCAAGTTGTAATGGCGACTTATCAGAGACTCCCGAATCAGTTGCAGATACAGTAATATTGTATAACTGGGTATCAAGTTCGTCGCTGATAAACTTATCAGCAGCATTAACCGAAGTAAAAAAGCATATTAAAAAAGCAAAGACAAGTTTGCCGAAATACCAGCGCATTAAACGCCTCCGATGGATAAATAAACCACACATTTCGACACTGCGATATGAAGTTTGTTTGGAAAATTAATATTTTATTACAAGTTGCACAGAGAAGACACAGGGATTCACGGAGTGAATATAAAAAATTCTCTGTGATTCTCTGCGTCTTCTCTGTGAATCTCTGTGTAATTAATTCGTAAAATTGACTGCCTGGTCCACAATATCCCGTATCACGTCACCATGCAGCCGCTGACCTATGCATATCAGCACGGCACCGCAGGATGGTTCTTTTTTGTATGGCATCACATCTACCGAGTCGTATACCCGGTGCAGCAGGAACCATTCCTTGCCATTGAATGCGAAACCTTTCACTCTTATGGCATCCAACGGCAGTTTCTCCATCATTTGCTGTATCTGTTCAATAGTCATATCAGGCAAGTCTACCGCGACGGTGAAAAATGAATCAGGCAGTTCATGATGATGCTGGTGGTGGTGATGATGGTCGTGGTCTTCACCGCAATGACAGGAACATTCTTTATAAAATGACTTATCGCTGACAATCTTCCCAAATTCTTCCGCGCCGATATCACCATATTCCGCGCGTAAAATTCTGGCATCTACAGATATCTCTTTAACCAATTCATATACTTCTTCCCATTGGACATCATCTATCTCATCTGTTTTATTTAATACTATCACATTACCGGCGCGCACCTGTTCTTTTGCTAATTCTGCGACTTTCAACACCTTCACCGCGCGTTTGCTATCGACCAGGGTGATTACCTGCGCCGTTGCCACTTTGCCGGTTAACGCCGGCATACTGACAGCAGATATCACATCTATGGGGTTGGATAATCCACTACATTCAATAATAATCATGTTGGTGTCGTAATTTGATACCACATCATTAAGGGTTTGCGATAGCCGTGATTGCAGGGTGCAGCATACACACCCACCCAACAAACGAACGCTATCGGTAACCAGGTCATCCAGAAGTTCGCCGTCAACATCTGCTTTGCCCACTTCATTTATTATTAATGCCGGTTTAATGGCATACTTGCCGCAAACAGGCAAGAAATTTCGTAAAAAAGTTGTCTTGCCACTTCCCAGAAATCCGGAAACTATCACAACTGGTATCATATTTCACCTCACAACGCGGTGATTATAGCTTTTTTTAAATAGAAGTAATATATCGTCTGGTATCGTTTTTTAGCTCTTTTGGTAGTTTTTTTTAAAAAAGTTAAAAAAAAGTTAAAAAAAGATTAAAAATAACAAAAAATCCTATTGTACATTCGAGTGTAAATGTATTATATTCAAGAAAGAAAAAACGGTACTCTCCCTGGGCACCGAATTTGAAGCGAAATTCTAAATGGAGGAAAGAGACATGGTACAAGCTTATTGCGTAAAATGCAAAGCAAAAAAAGAAATGAAAGATGCTGAAGCCGTTACAATGAAAAATGGCAAGCCAGCAACTAAGGGCATCTGCCCAGACTGCAGCACCAAGATGTATACCATCGGCAGCAGCAAGAAATAGTCTTTCATGCAATTTGCAAAGGGGGCTTTCCTGTATACAGGAAGCCTCTTTTTTTGTAAGGGTATCTAAAATGGTTAACTGGAATCTTGACATTATTAACTCTACCCCTGAATTTCGCAAGGCTGATGGATTTGATAATCCTGATGTCGATGCAATTTATATAAAAAATGAAATGTATCAGGGAAAGCAAACCGAGGTTTTCGCGTGGTTTGGCTTGCCTAAACTGGCTGCGGGACAGAAATGCCCGGCGATGATACTGCTGCATGGCGGCGGTGGCGGCGCATTTATCGAGTGGGTGAAGATATGGAATGCCCGCGGATACGCGGCTATTGCCATTGACCAGTGCGGCGACGCGCCGGAATACCCGTGCGATATAGCTGACGGACCGCATTCGCGCCAGCCAAACGGCGGACCAGCGGGATGGGACGCATCTTTTAACACCACAAATGAACCGATAACCGAACAATGGGTATACCACGCCATCTCCGCCGCATTACGCTGTCACGGTTTATTGGCAAATCACCCGTCTATTGATTCCAGCAGGATTGGTGTAACCGGTATCTCCTGGGGCGGCTATATGACTTCACTGTTTGCCGGCGTTGATACGAAACTCGCCTGCGCGGTTCCGGTATATGGCTGCGGTTTTCTGGGGGTAAACTCTGTCTGGAATTCGCACACATTTCCATCATTGCCCGCTGACGATGTAAAAAGATGGCTGGAACTCTGGGACCCGTCGGTGTATCTGCCAAATGCGAAATGCCCCATTTGCTGGGTATCAGGCTCCAACGATTTTGCTTATCCCATGGATTCACTTACCGCATCCGCCAACCTGCCGAAATCGCCAAAAACGCTGAGCATCCGCGTAGAATTACCCCACAGCCACCCAGAAGGCTGGGCACCAAAAGAAATATACAAGTTCATAGATAGCCATCTTGCCAGCGGCAAACCGATGCCGCAAGTATTAAATAGCGGATACAACGATAAAGAAATCTGGCTGACCTACAACACCGCCATCCCGGTGAAATACGCCGAATTAAACTACACCCGCGCTACCGGCTACCTGCCGGATAGAAAATATAACAAACTCCCAGCCGCAATAGATACCGAAAACGGCACCGTAAAAATAGATTTGCCGCCACTCACCACCGCCGCATATTTGAATCTATTTGACGAAGACGACTGCGTAGTTAGCGGAGATGTTATGGTGTTGAAGTAGAGATGAATAAAAATAACGATTGGGTAATGATGAAGACGGTGTTTTATAATGCAGGACCAAGAATTTATTTCTATCTTTTTTTAACAATTCTATTCGTTTTATTGAGTATTGCAGTATATATCACAGTCGATTATTATATATCAATACACAAGTTTGATGGATTAACAATTCTGCTATTATTTCCATGTTTAATTTTTACAATTTGGTTAATTCGTTTTTGGAATATAATATATAAGATTGATGCAAATGATGAAGTTTGTGTGTTTTACTCTATGAGAAAATTGTGGGTAATAAAAATCAGCGATTTAAATCAAACTCACCCATTAAAAAGCACCATCACCTTGCTATATTATAAAGGCGGTTGCTTGTTTATTAACGCAAACAGTTTCCAATCTGATAATGAGCTTGATTCATTCATTACACATGTAAAATCTATAAATAATGATTTTTGCCAATTTAATTCATTATGGGATATGGTAAAGAAAAAATACTTAAATAAACTTCAATACTAACCAGACCCATACCCTCTCATTAACTATTTATAAACAAATTTTCAATCTCCCGCAAAAAAATTGTCAACTGTCAATTGCCAATTGTCAATTATCTCCTGTCAACTTCCGATAATATTCCTCATAGTTATTCAATCCTACTTCGCGGCCGAAATGGTTTACGGCGTGCTCACGTGAGGCTACCCGGTATCTTGCCAGCTTTTCGTCATCGCGGAGAATTTCCACTGCGGCCTCTGCCATGGCGTTGATATCATACATTGGCACCAATGCCCCGGTTTCGCCATCAATGACCACCTCGGGCACGCCACCGGTCGCGTATGACACCACAGGTGTGCCGCATGCCATCGCTTCCAGCGCGGCAAGGCCGAATGACTCGATTACTGATGTCAGCAGGAACAAGTCGGAAATTGACAGCAAATCCTCAATATGGGCGATTGAGCCGGTGAAAGTGATTTTTTCGGCAACCTGCAATTCAAAGGCTATTTGCTGCGCTGCCAATTTATCCGGGCCGTCACCCACAATTATCAATCGCGACGGAACCTGCTTATCAATTTTCGCGAATACCTTTATAACATCTACCAGCCGTTTTACCGGCCGCAGATTGGAAATATGAATCAGCAGCCTTTCATCGCAATGGGCATAATTCACCCGAAAAGAGCAATGAACCGGTTTGCGGGTAAAACGATGGGTATCGACAAAGTTGTACAACACTTCAATAGGCTTGGCAATGGCAAAATCCTCTGATGTTGAAGTTGCCAGGTATTTTGATACCGCGGTAAGTCCATCAGACTGGTCAAGGCTGAATTTCATAATTGGCCGGTATGAGGGGTCAAGACCCACCAGCCTGGTATCGGTACCGTGCAGTGTGGTGATAATTTTAAATTGATGAGTGGTTATCTGCCGCGCCAGGTATGCCGAAATAGCATGAGGAATGGCGTAATGCACGTGTAGAATATCAATTTTATATTCATCAATAACTTCTGACAGCCGACACGCCAGAGCCAGGTCGTATTGAGGTGATTGCAATACCGGGTATGGATATAGATGCACCTGATGAAACAGCAGATTATCGCGCATCTCATCTAACCTGAATGGAATATCGACGCACACAAAATGTACTTCATGCCCGCGCTCTGATAATCCAATGCCTAACTCGGTCGCCACTATTCCACTGCCGCCTATGCCGGCAAAACATGCTATCGCAATCTTCAAAATTTCCTGCCTTGATATTTAATTATCTCTTAGTTTCCAACAATTGTTTAATTGCGGCTTTAGACTTTTCTATTGACTGCATATCTTTTTCATTTGTCATGCTGCATTTTTTTATACATGCACGCAGCATTTGTACTGCATGCTGGGAATCACCCAGGTGCTGGTAAGAATATGCCAGGTATTGATATATATAAGGATCAGGAATGGTAGTTTTTAATAATTTAGTATAGATAACCACTGCCCGCTGGTAATTACCGGAATGATATGCTTCCAGGGCACCCTTCATTGTTATTTGATCATTCTGGATTATTGTTTTATCTTTTTCAACATTATAAACAGTAGCTTCCTGCCATACCCATGACGGTTCGGTTATAACATTTGATGTTTTTATCACATTCACGCGATTATTAACTTCGCTTTTTTTGCTGCTAACCGCAATAATCATGGCAACCGCACTGGCAATGACAAATAACGTCAGGATAATTGCCAGCCAGATGTGGCGTGGAGAATCAGAAGTTTGTTCGTTAGGATCTTGATTATTTACTTTGGGAAGTTGCATAGCCCTGGTAAAATAATCAATTGCTAAAGCTTCTTCACCACATGCTCTGCATACCTCTCCCATAAATGATAATACTGTGCTGCATCGTGGTTGCAGAGATTCGGCTTGACGTCCATATTTTTTTGCCTGAATTAAATTACCATTTACCATCTGATCGCGTGCTAACAAAAGCAACTTTTTCACATGCGGGTCTTGTTTCAAAGCCTCGCCGGAATATAAGTCGCCGCCGCTTTTTTCAATATCCAAACATTCAGGACACAACTCCCCGTTACGTTGAATTTCACAATTATTACATTTTTTACATAAATTAAGCTTCATTTATTCTCATTAGCATCTACATTCAGACTAAAGAAAAAATACCCTTTTCAAGCATAAAGTAAACATTTTAAAGAAAAATGAAATAAAGTCATATTTGGCATTGACTTATATGCCATAAATTTATTATACTTTTCCCCGTGCGTTTGTGGGACTAATTGTCCGTGAGGAGATATACGATGTACGCGATAGTACAAACCGGCGGGAAACAATACCGCGTCAGCCCCGGCGATACTGTATGCATTGAAAAAATGCCTGTAGATTGCGGGAATACACTCGAACTCGGCGAAGTTCTTATGGTAGCAAATGATGGAAATGTAACATTCGGCAGCCCAATGGTGGCTGGCGCTAAGGTCATTTGTACTGTAATTGAACAGGATCGCGCTAAAAAAGTGATGTCGTTGAGATACAAATCGAAAAAGAACGTCCGCGTTAAACGCGGTCATCGCCAATACTTCACACGCGTTCGTGTTGATAGTATCGAGGCTTAATAGTTTTAAGGAGATACTGATATGGCACATAAAAAGGGTGTTGGTAGTTCACGTAATGGTCGCGATAGCAAGCCGAAAATGCGTGGCGTTAAGCTGTACGATGGTGAAGTCGCTTCATCAGGCGCAATTATTGTTCGCCAGTGCGGCACCAAAATCAAGCCCGGCAAAAATGTCGGCCTCGGCAGAGACTTCACAATCTTCGCGTTAACCGAAGGTAAAGTGAAATTCGGCTGGGAATCAAAAGGCAGAAAGAACGTTTCCATAGTTCCTACAGAAGCGTAATTCTAAAACAATTTACGCCCCGGATTATATCCGGGGCTTTTTGTGTTTGGTTGGGTGAGAGTGGAAGTATGAGAGTTATGGGAGTTATGAGAGCTATCAACAATTTCTACTATTTATAATTATTAAAAATCACCTACATTAAATCTCTCAAAATCCCATTCCTCCCATCTCTCCCATTCTTCCTCTCACTACCACCAACAAAAAAAAGCCGGCCCTGTAAATTAACAGAACCGGCTTTAATAAACAAAAACTATCTTGATTTTTTCTTTCTTTTTTCCACAGCCTTTTCGCGGCGCTGACGGTTATCTGATACCTTTGGTTCCAGAGTAGCGCACATGGTCGTTAACTGCTCTTTAAACTCAATCTTCGTAGTTGGCTGCCCCATCTGACCGCCGGATTGCTGCAGGATCATCTCCAACAGCATATCTTTATCTGCCATAGCCAGTGCCTTGCGAGCACTGGATAACGCCTCGCCAAACTTGCCGCTGGTCTGGTAGAAAAAAGCTTTCATGTAATATATATATGCGCTGTCCGGGGCATTCTGCATCAAGTTATCAAATTGCATTACCGCGCCGGCACTGCGCTGATTCTGCAGCATGCGCGGCAAATTCTTCAATGCTTCTTCGTTTGCTTTGTAATATTTGTTGAACTTATAATACTGTACAAACATCGGGACAAACTTTATTGCCAGGAAAGATAATATACCGACAAGAATTAATACAAAGAACCAACCCCAGTTTATAACCAGCGGGCCAATATGCCTGTCGCCAATACTAAATAATCCTATGGTGATTAACACCAGCAGCAAAACTACACCGGCGACAATGGCTATCGCTTTCCAGCGAGAGAAATTTGGCATCATTATTTTAAAAGCTCCTGAAATATAATTGCATATAGCAAGTCGGTTTATTATACTGAATTTAACGGTATTTGCGAAGGGAGGATGTAATTAAAAATTAAAAATTACGAATTAAAAATTATGAATATGATTCACGGTGACATCTGTAGCTGATGTATGTAAAAATCATAATTACAAATTCGTAATTCGTAATTGAATATCACGCATTTGTTATTTTTGATTTCGGCTTAATCAGGAACTTCACCACCGCTGCCATACTGGCGACGAATCCGAGGATGGTTCCGCAGATAATCAATATCAATCCGCCGTTAAAAATATCCAAGCTGTCATTCCACAGATGGGTATTGGTAGTCTGCAGCATCTTTTGCGCTATCATTCCATAATAACCTTTTAACGCCACCACCGCTAATATTGAACCGATGAAACCGTATATCAAACCTTCTATTATGAATGGCAAACCTACCGTCGCCGGGGTTGCCCCCACCATCATCATGATTACAACTTCTTTCCTGCGGGCTACTATGGTTAATTCAATGGAGTGATGAATTATCACAAAGGCAAGCAATGCTAATAAAATTCCCAACATCCAACCGGCGGTTTGCATATTGCTGCGCGCCGCTATCAAATAATTAGATACATCCTGGTCGCGCTGTACTTTATCTACCTCGGGCATGCCTTCAATTATCGTTTTAACTTCTTCAATATTCTCAATATTAATTGGCTTAACACTGATAGCATCCGGCAGCGGGTTTCTGCCTAATAATTTATCCAAACCAGTATATTGCTTCTTATAATTTTCCCACGCGTCTTCTTTTGGGATAAACTCGGTACTGGCGACACCATTTAATTTGCCTATTCTTTTGCAGATACCCAATGCTTCATCACGTGATGTTTCCGGTTGGAAATAAACCATGAACCTTACGCGTTCGATGGTGTTTTTAATGAGATAATCAGCGTTAATCTGCAGCAGCGCCACCATGCCGATAATCAGCATAGTTGCCACAACGCAGGCAATAGCGGCAAACGCCATATCAAGATGCCGGCGAATGCCCTGGAAAGTTTCTGCTATTATAAATTCAATACGAGAAAACATCTATCGCCTTTAATTAAACTTCCGGCATATTAAAGTCACTGCCTGACTCGTCAAAATCATCGTGGTAATAACCGCTTTCCAACTGGTCGGCTATCACACATCCATTGCTGACAGATATTACCCGTTTCCGCATTTTATCAACAATATCGCGGTCATGGGTTGCCATTATCACCGTGGTGCCCTTGGTATTAATCGCCTCTAACAGTTTAATGATATCACGGGAAGTTTCCGGGTCAAGGTTGCCGGTAGGTTCGTCAGCCAATAACAGTGGGGGATGATTGATAAGAGCGCGGGCAATACAAAGTCTCTGTTGTTCGCCGCCGGATAACTGTAATGGAAAAGCCTTGGCGCGCTCCGCCAAACCAACCTGTTCCAACAATTCATTTACGCGTTTTCTGATGATTGCATGGGGGGTATCAACTACCTGCATGGCAAATATCAGGTTCTCGCGTACTGTTTTATACTCAAGCAGGCGGAAATCCTGGAAAACCACACCCATTCGCCGTCGCAGACGGGCTACTCCACCGGCATTCAGTCTGCCGACATCATGGCCTTCTACTAAAACGCGGCCGATAGACGCTTTCTCTTCACGGTATATCAATTTTAATGCTGTTGATTTACCCTGACCGCTGGGACCGACGAGAAAGACGAATTCGCCTTTGCGAATACGCAGGTTAATATTACGAAGCGCAGTGACTCCACTGGGGTAAGTCACAGAAGCTTGCTGAAATTCAATCATTGGTTGCTCTGTCACGCCTTGATTATATAGTAATTCACATGAAAATCAACACATCTACCGCCAATATCAATAAAAAAATCAGATTATTTTTGCGATTTTCAATTAACACTTGCATATATCTGCAATTATTTAGTATAATTCAGCCCGGTTTACCGTGCCTTTGCGGCACAACAAAATTGAGGAGTAATCCGATGGCAAGCAAAAAACAATTACTTAGCTGCGAAGCAAAAGATTTCGTAGCGGCTATGAATCCGAAAAAAGAAGCTGTCCGCAAAACAAGCCCGCGCATGCGTTCATGCAAGGCTCACCACGTACGCAGCTGGACATAGTCTTTATTTTTAAAATCCCCGGAGTTTCAATTCCGGGGTTTACCCTTTATTATCAGGTTTCTGGAGGCAATACTCATGAGCGTAACACAGCTTTCAGTTCATCGAAAATAAACCAGGCCGTCTGGCATCAGTAACCCGTTTACTCGGTAAGTCAGGCGTGAATATTCGCGGCTTCAGCATCGCGGATACCGAAGATTATGGCATTCTGCGCTTGCTGGTATCTGACGAACAAAAAGCGAGAGAGATACTCCGCGCCAACGAATTCATGGTTCACGAAAGCCAGGTAATCGTCGCCAAAGTACCCGATCGTCCAGGTGGATTTGCCGAAGTACTCGACACCATCGCCGAGTTGCACATCAACGTTGAATACACCTACGCCACCGCCTCATCACTAATTGCATTCGGTGTGGATAAAAGAGACGAAGCAGAAACAAAATTAACCGCAGCAAACGTGTCATTGCTGACTAATGAAGATTTAAAGAAACTGTAAAGTTTTACTTAATATAGCCGGGCACTTGTTAGAAGTGCCCGGCTTTTTTTGTTTATTCAAAGTTTTTCAGGGTATAACAGAATTGTGACTGTGGTATAAAAAATACTATTGATTAACACAATGGAGTTACAAAATGAATAAAGCCTTGATTATAATTCTGGTGGTTGCCGTTATTGGAACTGGTGTATTTTTTGTTACGAAAAATAACCACCATAACAGCACCACGCCAGTAACATCAACGACTGCCGCAGCATCGGCAGAAAAAATTACTATAGGACCCGACGAAGCATCTTGCCCGGTATATGGCACTATAATGAAAAAGTCTGATATGATTCCAATTCAATATAAGGGGAAAACTTATTACATGTGCTGTTCAGATTGCCAGACAAATTTTAATGCCAACCCGGAGAAATACATTAAAAATCCAGCACCGCTAACGCGTGTTATGCCGCATTAGGGGGCATATAGGAATTGCAAATGGTAAATTGTAAATTGCAAATTATTCTAATTGAAAATTTGCAATTTGCCATTTGCCATCTGCCAAATTACGCTTGACTAAATTAATTACCGGGTACAATAATTAGCACAGGTAACTATATATGACTGAACAACATGGTATGGCGGAAAAGTTGATAGATTTATTGGGGGCGTATACCGTGGAGATATTAAACGGCACTGTGCTGAATAATGTTTCTGCGGGTGATATAACCTCGTCACAGACCGATGCATTGCAATTTATCGAGCGGCATTCTGGATGCTCCACCACCATGCTGGCAGAAGGCTTGCGGATAAGCATACCATCTGCGACACGGCTGGTTGATAGGCTGGTAAAAAAGGAAGCGTTGGAACGTAAAGAATATGCGGAAGATCGTCGGCAACTGGAATTATACCTTACTGACATCGGCATAAATATCATCACTGAGGTGAGAAAAGCCAGGTATGACCGCGTGCAAAAAGCATTGAATACCATGGTGCCGACGGAACGCGAAGTATTCATAAAACTACTGGAAAAATTTATCAAGGGAACCATCTGCGATATTAGCACCCTCGAAAATATCTGCTTGCATTGCGGTACCGAACACGACGAAGAATGCATTGTAGACACCATGAGAAAAGAATTAGGCAATAAGAAGGAAGAGATTTGGTAAAGAAGAGAGAATAGAGAAGAGTGAAGAGAGAAAATTCCCCTCCTTCGGAGGGGTCAGGGAAGGTCGATTTCTATCGTGCAGACGACTTCAAACGATTTCAAAACGTAAAATAACCGATCCGCTATTTTGAATATAAATAATTCTGTTAAAGGTGAACACTTATAAAATGAAATATACCGTAGCCAGTACCAGATGCGATGAATACGAAGTGGTAAAATGCCGCACCGCCATCAGCAAACTGATAGATGATTTAGGCGGCATAGAAAAGTTCGTTTATCCCGGTGATAAGATACTTTTAAAACTGAACCTGTTGGCTGGCCATAAGCCGGAACTGGCCGCTACCACTCACCCGGTAATTGTGAAGGCTGTTGTACAAATCGTGCAGGCTGCCGGCGGCATCGCCTACCTTGGCGACAGTCCCGGCGGTATGGTGACGGAATCGGCATATCAGCAGATTCTGGAAACCACAGGCATCGCCAAAGCCGCGCAGGAAACCGGAGCGAATATAGTATTCTTTGACGCCGGACAACAAAACTACATCTCAAAATCAGCGCGAAAGTTCAAACAGTTCCCCGTTGTCCAGGCGGCATTTGATTTTGATAAAGTCATCGCGCTGCCAAAGCTGAAAACCCACCAATTCACTGGCCTTACCTGCGGAGTAAAACTGTTATATGGCTATCTCCCCGGCATCACCAAGGCGGAAAATCACCTGCATGCCGGCAAGAATATCGACACTTTCAGCGAGTTGCTGCTGGATATTTACGAATCTTTCCCGCCGATGCTGACCATCGCCGACGCCATCGTCGCCATGCAGGGAAACGGCCCGGCACATGGCGAACCGGTATCAATAAACCTGCTCTTCGCCAGCACTTCCGCTGCCGCCATCGACTGGGCAGCGTGCAGGATTACCGGCATGCCGCCGGATAAAATCGCCACTGTGCGACTTGCCGGACAGCGGGAAATCGGCCCGAAATGCAACGAGGATGTCGAATGGCTGGGAATGTCGCCTGATGAAATGCATTACAAACAATTTAAACCGGCAGACGCCATGAGCACCACCGCTTTCCCCGCCTGGTTTATGTCGCTATCTGCCTACCTATTCACCCCGCGACCGCAAATAACCGCAAAATGCAAGGCATGCGGTATCTGCTTTAAGCATTGTCCACCCCACGCCATGACGATGACCCCCGGTAAACCGCCGGTAATAGATTACACCAAATGCATTCGCTGCTACTGCTGCCAGGAGTTATGTCCGCATGACGCGGTGAAAGTATTGCCGCCAAGAGTGAAGCTATCAATGGACTTCGCCGAATCAGTAATAAAAATAGCCCGAAAATTAAAAGGTAAAGATAAAGTTAAGTAGTAAACAAAGAAAGGTATACATTTATTAGTTAATTAACCACAAAGAGCACAAAGATAACAAAGAAAATTTTGTGTTCTTTGTGCCCTTTGTGGTTAAATTTAAACAAGGTGCATCAAATGATAAATAAGAATGAGCGTGAAATTATTCGCGAACTGGCGAAAAAAGTTGCTGCTATTGCATCAACCGATGAAATGGCACAATTGCGCAAAGAATGGGCGCGGCATAACGACCTGGAACAAGGCCGTCCCATGCTGCTGTTTTTCCCCGAAGGAAGCTGGGGTGAAATATTGCCGGACAGCGTGCTGAAATGCGACAGCGTTGAAGCCCGCGCTATCGAGTGGCAGTTGCGCAGCACTATTTTCGCCCATGAACATTTTGATACCGATAATGTCGTCTCGCCATATTGGGATATGCAGAAAACTATCCACAACACCGGGTTCGGATTGGAAGGCAAAACCCACGCGTCATCAGAAGCTCGCGGCGCCTGGGGATTCGAACCGATTATCAGCACTCCGGATGATTTGAAAAAGATTAAAACCCCGGTCATTAGCGTTGATGAAGAAGATTCAAAACAGCGGCTGGAAATGATGAATGAGCTGATAGGCGATATTTATCCGGTACGCATGCGCGGAGTAAACCATATCTCATTCCACCTGATGGGTATCTACACCCGATGGCGCGGCCTGACAGAAACATTCATGGATATGTACGAAGAACCCGAAATGCTGCACGAAGCGATGTCTATCATGGAAAAAGCCCACCATAGCATGATTCAGCAATACATCGACCTTAACCTGCTTGCCACCAATAACGACCACACTTATCATAATTCCGGCGGTTATAGCTTTACCAATCAATTGCCGCGTCCCGACTTTAACCCGGATAAGGTTCGTCCCTGCGACATGTGGGCATCCGCGGAAGCGCAGGAAATGGCGCTGGTATCGCCGGAACAGCACGACGAATTTATCCTGCAATACGAGAAACGGTTGATGGCGCCATTCGCTGTTAATGGTTACGGATGCTGCGAAGACCTGACTAAAAAGCTGGATATCGTATTCACCATCCCGAATATCCGCCGCGTATCCGTATCGCCCTGGGCCGACCCCAAGGTATGCGCGGAGAAAATGCAAGGCAACTACATACTGTCATGGAAAACCCATCCCGCCCACCTGGTAGGCCATTTCGACGAGAAAATGATAGCGGAATACCTGAAATCAGCCATTGTGGCATCGCGCGAAAATGGAAGCCGCCTGGAAATAATCCTGAAAGACACCCACACCTGCGAAAACCACCCGGAAAGATTCGATCAATACGCGAAAATAGCACGGCGGGTGATGGCGGAGAATTGGGAATAGACTTTCGGGGGACACAGAGATTCACGGAGATTATTTTAGACATGATTAACATGATTGACATGATTTTGGCTTCGCCAATTTATATAATCTTGTAAATCATGTTAATCATGTCAACAAACTTAAGGTATTAAATATGATGGATAACCAGTCAACAACCACGTTGCATCCGGCGATAACCCGTACCATTGAACGGCATCGGAAATTTTTTGCTGGTACCCGGGATTATCTGGTCAAGGTTTCCATTCCGATTGATGCTCCCAATGTCGATACCCCGCCGCTTTATGACGACTTGAATTGGGACACGGATTTTGAACGGTATGTTACCGGCAATGTGGCAAACGGTATCCAGCAAGCGCGAATGCGTCTTGACATGGGGGTGGATGACGATACCATTCCCATCTATTATCCATATTTCGGCATCAGCATTCACCACAGTTTCTTTGGCGGTAAAGTCACCTGTTCGCATGGGACGAGTTACGCTGAACCAGTTATTAACAGCGCCAGCGAATGGGAACTGTTGAACCCGGATAGCAGCAACATCTGGCTCCGGCGTTTGGCGTGGGGTCTCGCTTTCGCGCGCGACCATGGCGAAGGCGTGCTGTTATCCAGTATGCGGGGTGGAAATGGCCCGCTGGATATGGCAAACGGCGTGATGGGAAATGAACTTTTCACCGAATTATATGACGACCCGGAAAACCTGCACCGGGCAATGGAAATCTGCACAGACGCGATATTGCAAACGTTCAAGATTCAGGCAGAAAACTGCTCAAATATCGCCGGTGGGCGAATAGTACCAATGGGCGCATTGTGGGTACCCGCGCCAATGATCGGGCATATCTCCCTTGACGCCGCCTGCCTGGCAGGACCGGCAGCATACGAAAAATATGAGCATCCTTGCCTGGAAAGAATGGCGGATAAAACAACCGGATTCATCATCCATACCCACATGCTGGGTCACCGCCTTTTCCCGTACATGCTGAAAACCCGCGGAATCAAAGTATTTAGTCCGGTAGATGACCCCAACACCCCAACACTGATAGATGAAATCGATTCCGTATTGGCCATCCTCGGAGAAGTTCCACTGCAATTGCACATCCCCGAAAACCGATTACAGGAAATCCTGCCAAAACTCCAGGGCCGCCGCGCGGTAATAACCCTCGCTGCGACAGACGCCGACGACGCACGCCGACAGCTTGAAATAGTTGACAGCTATTGTTCGTTGGAACGGTAAAAAGTGTTTTTCTAAAAGATTTTATAATATCACGAAAATAACGAAACAAGTTTTGAACAAAAATTGGAGTAAAAAAATATTGGGACACAAAAATCGCGTCCCAATAAAATTATAAAAGATTACTTATTTTTCAGTTCATCTATATCAATTCCTTCATTAATCCCCATTTCCATTACTTGACTATATATTTTACAAGGTTTATATTCTTTTTTTCTATTAGAACTGGTAATTGTAAACATTTCATACCCATCATATTCTCCAAGACTGAATAATCTATCATACCATTCTTCTGATTTTCCTTCCTTCTTATGAACTTCATTTAACTGTCCCCTCTTGATTAAATACATTTTTCCTATAGTTTTTCCCGGTTTATTTATATCTATAAAAGCAACCCCACCATATTTCCATTTTTTACTTATATTTCCGAAATATAATTCATATGGAATAATCGTCATTTTAACACCATGAGGTAGTGTTTTATCGTGGCAACCAGTGTATGGAAAACCATTAAACCTGCAAGTTCCTCCTTTTATATAACACATAAATCTTTCATATAACATATTCGACCCATAACTTACATACCAAATTAATTCATCATTATGATTTGTCATAATAAAATCCTCCTATTAAAATAATATTCCACAAGTATATAAGTAAAGCCTTATCTACTTGTGGGAATATATTATAACAAAAAAAACGATTATCGTCAAATTAAGGTTCTTATTTTATTGGAGTAGCACAACGAAATCCTCTACTATATTTCAGATTCTGAATTATCTTTTTAATTTCCTTACTATTTGAAACGTACCCAATTCCATCAGGCTCACTATATTTCCGATATGAACAACATGCTTCGAAGAAATTATTTAAATCGGTAGTCCACCCACATCCACGAATAACTTTATATAATCCTTTTTCCGGACCCGTTGGATTGATATATGGTGATTTTCTATAATAATCCTGTTCATACCAGTCTGAACACCATTCTGATACATTACCAGCCATATCTAATACACCATACGGACTGGCGCCATCTAAATATTTACTTGCAACAGCTGAAGTGCAACCAACATCGCCTATAGAATATATTGAGCAATGAAGAAAATTTTTATTCCAATCATTACCCCATGGATATACTCGTCCGTCAATTCCTCTGGCTGCTTTTTCCCATTGTGCTTCAGAAGGTAATACCATACCTGCCCAGTTCGCATATTTATTAGCTTCATACCAATCAACATTCACTATTGGATGTGTGTCATGCCATCCCCATGAAGGTGCTTTTGGCATTGGGTGTTTCGTAGCTTTACAAAATAAGCGATACTGCTCTACAGTTACTGGATTTTTATAAATATAATAAGAAGATAATTTTACTTCATGTTCTAAAGAGACAATTCGTTTATAAATTTTATCATAATCGATATGATAAAATTGCTCATTTTGTATAACCATAAAATCCTTTTTTATAAAATTAATGGTTTTTTCTTCATTAATACCCATAATAAACGTACCGGAAGGAATAAGTATCATCTCAGCACCATCTTTAAGGTTTGTCTTTATTGAAGAAGTTGGCATTATCTGATTATCATTTACTATGTTAATTACTTCATGGACTTTCTGTTCATCGGTTTTTACTATTGGTATTGATGTATTATATGTGTTGTTCGGCATATTATTTACCAATTCATTTGATAAACGAATTACACAACGAAATCCGCAATAATTATTATCATAGTCTGATATTTTAAATCTACGGTAAGCACTTCGACAAATAGATTCATCCTCATCAGGAAAATAATCAGAAATTGTACCATCACCGATAAATACAGTAAAACCATCTATAACACAATTACCGTCTTCATCAATATCTTCATCAAGTAAATATTCATCACTCCATTCATAAAATTGACCACCCCGAAGTATTCGATATTCTCCCGATATAGGACCTGTAGGATTCTCATAAGGTGAAGTCTGATAATATTCTTCATTATACCAGTCTATACACCATTCCCAAACATTCCCCACCATATCCAGACAATCGTATGGACTTGCTCCTGCAACAATTGATCCTACATTTCCTAATATTTGATAATATGAATACAATTGATCATCACTGTTAATATCATTATATTCTCCATGAATGCACAGATCACTATCCCAATCATTACCCCACGGATATATTCTGCCATCTGTACCACGTGCAGCTTTTTCCCATTGTGCTTCTGTTGGTAGATTAACACATGCCCACTGCGTATAGGCAACAGCATCATCCCAACTGACATCCACTATTGGATACATATCACTTTCACAATTCGACCAGTTAAACCATCGAGATGTTGCCTCACAGAACATCCGATACTGTGCTACAGTTACTGGAGTTTTATATATATAATAGTCATCCAAGTATACTTTATGCTGAGGTTTCTCATTATCAATTGCAAACTCATCCTCATCTGAACTCCCCATTAAAAACTCCCCAGCTGGTACAAGCACCGACTCTGCACCATCTATAGGATTAATAATTGTAGTCGGAAGTTTTTTCTTATCGATAATAACGCCTAACTTATCTTGATTCATCTGTTCTTCTAAAACTTGTTTATTAATTCCATTTTGTTTTTCAATAAAGTTTTTTGTTTCTTCTAATTTCTGGTCTGTTTTTAACACAAGTTGAGAACTTAAAATATTAGCTATTTCGATATTTAAATTTGTCTTTTGTTTTTTTATTAACGCAATCTTCCTGATAACACGACTAATTTTTGATGTAACATTATCCCCTTTAACAGATTCTGGACTTTCATTCCAAATCTGAGTTATTTCTTGTAAACCTTTAATATCGCCATTTCGAAATGCTTCGTTTGCTTTAGTAAATATATTATAAAAGCTCATATAATTTTCATTATTAATCACCATGTCAGGACATACAGTTTTTATAAAACTAAAATACAAAAGTTTCAAATCATCTGATGGAACAAATATCTCCCCTGTATTAAAGTTAGATAATAATTCTTCGTTATTTTTATTACAAAAATCGTCAACTTCATTATTTAAAGTTGCCCATTTTTCTTTAAGTTCATTTACTTCATTTTTAAGTAATTTCAACTCTATTAATTTACTTTCATATTCAATTTCTTCAGGTGATTTCCAACTATTTGTTGATTCCATATCTTCCTCCAAACAATGATGCCACACAAATATAGCATTTTATAGTTTATATATATCTATTATGATAAATACTAATTACAATTGTCAACACAAAAACAACACACATAAAAAACTATACTAACTATATTTTCTATCTATTCAAATCTTCTTCTCACACCATTCACGTGGTACAATATAGCCGTTTAAAGAAAGGAAGTTTTATTATGCTAACAATCATGCGCTACCTATTCCTGCTGATTGGCGTATCTCTGCCGCTTTCCATATTTGCACAGACTGGAAAAGTTGTTGTTCCTTGCAAATATGATTATGTTTATGGTTTTTCCAACGATTTGGCGTTGGTGAAAAACAATAAGAAGTATGGGTATGTTGATAAAACCGGCCGCGAAGTTATCCCTTGCAAATACCAATCATATTTTCCTAATGAAGGCATGACGGAAAACCTTGCCTGTGTGGCGGATGATGACGCCTGGTTTGGCTTTCTCGATAAAACCGGCAAAACAGTTATACCATTCAATTATGATGAAGCGTGGCCATTTGCCGAAGGTCTTGCCATGGTGAAATTGAATGAAAAATGCGGGTTCATTGATAAAACTGGACGCGTGGTTATCCCGTTGAAATACGATTTTGTTCAATCTTTTCACGATGGCATGGCTGTTGTGACAATCGACAAGAAATATGGTTTTGTCGATAAAACCGGCCGTGAAGTGATACCACTGAAGTATGAGGAAGCCGATTCATTTACCGAAGGACTGGCGGCAGTACGGTTAAACAAACTATGGGGATTTGTCGATAAAACCGGACAAGAAGTAATACCTTGCAAGTATGAACTATACGAACCATTTACTGAAGGTTTGGCCGGGGTATTGAATGACACTCACCAACTCGGTTTTATCGATAAAACCGGCAAGCAGGTAGTTGAGCACAAATATTATTATACTTATCCAGGCGGCAGATTCTCCGAAGGAATGGCGGTGGTGTGCCAGAATAAAAAATGGGGATTTGTAGATAAAACAGGACGCGAAGCAGTTCCACCCACCTACGCCAACGCAGACGATTTCAAGGAAGGACTTGCACGTGTAAAAATGGACGACAAATGGGGTTACATTGATAAAACCGGGCAAATCATCATTCCTCTCCGTTATTCATACGCAGGCAATTTCAGCGAAGGTATGGCAGGAATAAAACTCGATGGCAAATGGGGATTTATCGACAAAACCGGCCGCGAAGTAATAGCACCAATATATGAAGAAATCCTCGGTTTTGAAAACGGCATGGCAGGAGTAAAGCTAAACGGCAAATGGGGGTTTGTCGGGAAATAATTTTGGGGTTACACAGAGATACACAGAGAAGACACAGAGAAGACACAGAGATTCACGG
>Ga0194052_1000077_pt1 | contig 72763 bp, 62 predicted proteins | sample SepL226m_MetaG_FD_160117 | JGI IMG/M metagenome (GOLD analysis project Ga0194052, IMG submission 160117) | Anoxic zone freshwater microbial communities from boreal shield lake in IISD Experimental Lakes Area, Ontario, Canada - Sep2016-L227-6m | ecosystem: Environmental > Aquatic > Freshwater >...
ACTTTGTATTGATGGGCCGTCTCTCACCACTCGATGGCATGGGCCCCAATGAAATTCATTTTGATCGCTTACTAACTCGAATTGAAAATCCAGATACCGGGGTATCTATTCGAGAAGTGGTGTTAGCTACCAACTTCACCAGCGAAGGTGAGGCTACTGCCCATTACATTGGTGAAGTGCTCAAAGCCAAAGGCATCAAAGTCACGCGGATTGCACGCGGTATTCCGGTAGGCGGGGAGTTGGAGTACGTTGATGCGGGCACATTAGCTAGGGCTCTGATGGACCGCCGCTAAATATCGATTACAGCTCTATGTGTGCAGGTTCTTTTCCAAAAAAACCTCATAAAACTAAGTAAATACAGCATATATTGATATCTAGGCCAAATCTTTGGATAATCTCAGTTATGAAACCATCTATTGCCATGAATGCCCATCGTGCTGAGATTCGCTCCATTGTTGAAGCGCATCACGCAAGTAATGCCCGCGTTTTTGGTTCGGTAGCAACTAGTACCGATATAGATGGCAGCGACTTGGATATATTGATTGATCCCAGCGCGGATACCACCTTGTTTGATATTGGCAGCATTAGACATAAATTAAAGCAATTGTTAGGTGTGCCAGTAGATGTTTTGACGCCTAATGCTTTGCCAGATCATTTTCGTAATGTAGTGATCTCTCAAGCTCTAGCAATATGAGTCGTGACCCGCAGAGGCTGCAGGATTACTTAAGGCATATTCTTCTAGCAATTAAACGAATTCAAGAATATTGCAGTGATGTTGATGAGCTTGGTTTTCTAAAAAGCCAATTAATTCAAGATGCAGTCATACGTAATTTTGAGGTGATTGGAGAGGCAAGTAAAAATATAGAACGATCCTTTCCTGAATATGCTGCCGCTCATCCCGAACTTCCGCTAATGATTGCCTATGAAATGCGCAACGCTTTAGCTCATGGTTACTTTAAGGTTGATTTGCCAATTATTTGGAAAACCATCGAAATCAATCTCCCAGTTTTGGAAGATCAGATAGTTCAGTTAATCGAAGCAAATCCTAGCCTTGAATAAGTTGTGATGTGTGGGCGAAGCTACTACGCATTTCACCCGTATTTCACGCGGCATCCCGGTAGGCGGGGAACTGGAGTATGTTGATGCGGGCACATTGGCTCGTGCTTTGATGGATCGCCGCTGAAATGCCAATTGCAGTTCAATTGTCAGAGTCATTGGTGCAGGAAGCTAAGTCTGCTTCAGACGGTACAAGCAGAACCCTCTCTGAACAGATTGAGTATTGGGTACTTCTTGGCAAGGCATCTGATGAAAATCCTGATCTGCCGGTACCTATACTTCAAGATATCTTGGCAAGCCAAGCGGAAAAGAATCTGAATAAACTGAGTAAATTCCGTTTCGGATAATCTTGCTTGATGTCCTTTGTTTGCTAAGTAAGTTGTTTTCAGGGCACACCCAAATCCCAATGCGAGCACTATCTCTCGGTACTTGATGACCCAGATGTCATTCCCATGACATAAAGACTAGGTAAATTGCTCCTTTTTGGGGATAATTTGGGCTGCACCACCCTTGGGCTTCAATCCCAAGCAGTGTTTGCCAAGTTTTTCCTATCGGCAGGTTGCTTTTGCTTTGATTGCATTTGCATCCCAATTAGAAATTGTGAATGACCCGCAAGTTTTATCTACTCCTCCTGTTGAGCATTATTTGCACTTTTCTCGGAGCAACTGCATTTGCGCAGAAGGCAGGATCAGGTTCGGACCAAATTGCCAGCTTTGCATCACCCATTCAAGATTTACCCACAGAGGGTGATCTGTTTGGTATGCCGGTGAACGTACACGGTCAAACGACTTACATCAACCAGCGTTATAACAATTTCACATCGAGCTATTCTGGCCAGAACAGTTTGTCTGATTTGAAATCGATGAGCTACACCTGGTCAGGCACTCTATATTTTGGTGCACGCATCGCTCCAGAAACCGATGTGTATTTCAATCCGGAAGTCATCTCCGGCGTACCATTCTCAGGCTTAACCGGTTTAGCTGGTTTTTCCAACGGTGAAGCAACTAAAGCAAGTGGGTTGAATGCCAAGTTTTATTCTGCCCGTGCATTTGTACGTCAAACTTTTAATCAAGAGGGTAGTAAGGTTGTTCTTGAGAATGAGGCGAATCAAATTACCCAAACAGTGAGTAGCAATAGAGTGGTGGTTACTGCCGGACAGTTTTCTACTTTAGATATTTTTGACGATAGTCGTTACGCTAAAGATCCCCGGATTCAGTTTATGAACTGGGGCAATATGACCTATCTAGCCTATGACTATGCAGCAGATGCGCGCGGCTACAGTACAGGCTTAGCGGGCGAATGGTATTTAGATAACTGGGTCTTACGAGCCTCCCGCATGTTAGCTCCAAAATCTCCGAATGCCCGTGACCTCAATTGGCAAATCTTTAACACCTATGGCGATCAATTCGAGATTGAGCGTCAACACCACATTGGCGAGTTGCCTGGTAAGGTCAGTGTGCTGGCTTATCGCAACAAAATGATCTTGGCCCGTTTTTCTGATGCGACCAACTATGTGATTGCCAATAACGCGCAAGGTACACAAGCGATTAATAATGTCCGCACAAACTACCAATACAAGACTGGTGTTGGTATACATGGTGAACAGGGTTTAACTAAGGACATGGGCGTCTATATACGGGCGCTGACATCGGATGGACACACTGAGACGATGTCTTTTACGGAAGCAGATAACTCTGTTTCTGTGGGTATGGGTATGAACGGTACAAGCTGGAGTCGTCCAAGTGACAGTATTGGTATCTCGATGATGCAAAACGGTTTATCTAGTTATAGAAGGGGTTACTTGCAAGCAGGTGGTGTGTCTTATTTTATTGGTGACTATGCCAGCCCCACTCAGACAATTTCGTATCGTCCCGAGCGTATCGGTGAACTCTATTACAATGCTGAAGTTGTCAAAAATATCCTTGCGGGTTTGAACTTTCAACACATCAGCAATCCAGCCTACAACTCAGCCCGCGGTCCTGTAAATATCTTATCTTTTAGGATTCATGCCGAGTTTTAAGGCTTTAACTGCGGTAGGCGTTCATTATTATCTTTAGAATCAATAAGATAGAGTTTGTCAATTATTCGACTTTTGGCTTTTGTAACCTATAATCCTTAAAACCCCCTGTAGCGGTCATTAATAAACGGTATTTCTGCATCAGGGGCTAGAAAAACAGTATTTTATTGATTTAGAGGCAGCCGCATTTGTTGATTCTCGGCACACTGAAAACTAGCGTATTCAATCTACTCAAAAGCATTGCGCCCTTTGCAATGATGACTTTTGCTCTTTTAGTATCTGCCCAACCATCCTCAGATCGGGTTCCTGCTAGTGTGACAATTCAATCTGGTGATACTTCATTGGCTGCGCCGCCATCGATTGGCGCGCAACTGAGCTCAGAAGAAAAAAGTTCTAAAGCGGCTGAACTATTTGCGCCTATAACAGAAAAAAATACTCCGAAGATCTACACCAAGGGTACGCCATCAGGCCCCACTGAAATGGATCTGCGCCAACTTTGGAATGAGTTGAAGTTAAATAATCCGCAGTTGTCCTCTTTGCGTGAATCCTATCTTGCTGCTAAAGCAACCGTGCCGCAAATTAATGCGCCTGCCAATCCACAAGTTGGCCTCATCTGGTCTGGCATGCCAGCGGGTGCTCCATTTGCTTTGGGTGGGGCCAATGCGCCAACAACGCAATACCCTCAGGGTATTAGCCAAAATAACGGTATTACCTTTGCTCAGCCGTTTCAGTTCCCAGGCAAGAGAAGCTTGGCATCAGATATTGCCAATACCAATGCAGATGCGCTGTTAGCCAGCACGGAATCTACCTATTTGCAATTGGGTGCTCAGTTATCGACTTTGTATTACAGTGCCCTAGCTTCGCAGAAGCAGTTGCAGGTATTAAAAGAATCCGTTATACGCTTGGAAATGATTAAGAATGTGGCTAAAGCCCGTTACTCTAATAACGCCGCCGCTTATGTTGAATATCTCAATGCACAGGTGGCGCAAAGTGCAGCACAAGCAGATCAGTTCAATGTTGAACGCCAACTCCAGGTTGCGATTAACAGTATTAATACCTTGGTTGGTCGTCACTCGCGTGAAAAATTAGTATTACGCGCCGATGTGCGGCGCGCTATGACTGGCACGCCAACCTTGATCGAATTAGAGGATTACGCAGAAACCAGTCATCCCTCTTTAAAAAGTTCAGCTCTACAACTCGAAGCTGCACGTAAAGGAGTGGACTTAGCGAAGAAAGCCTACTTGCCGGATTTTCAAATTATCGGATCATCATTTACCCCGCGCGGACCATTTTCTGCAAACAACGGCACGATGTTTTATCAGCTTGAATTGGACCTCATCATTCCACTGTATTTCTTTACCAAAGAAAAATATGGGGTAGAGCAGGCCCAACGCAACCAAGCTGCTGCTGAGGCAGGCAATATCTCGAATCGCCAGCAAATTGTGTTGGCCGTGAATTCTGCCTATGCCGCTTACGAACAAGCCAAGAGTCAAACCCAATTCTTGAAGGAGCGCCAGGTACCTCAGGCTGATGCTGCGTACAAGGTTGGCCTGACCCAGTACTCGAATAATGGCCAAGGATTTAATGATTTATTGACTGCGCAAACCCAATTGCGTAACTTAGAGATTGGATTGGCGCTGGCAGAGAGTAATCTATTGCAAGCGCAAGCAATATTAATGGTTTCTGCGGGCAAAGAGCCTTTTTAAGGAGTAGTTTTTGATCGACAAAATTCTTTCGTTTCTAAAGCAATTATTTGAAAAGGCAAAGCCGATTTTGCATAAGGGCGTCCATCACGGCACCCATCATGCAAAAATTGCTGCTGCTGGCTTGATAGGTTTGTATTGGAATCTCTCTGCGATTAATCGTTACCGTGTTCGTTTGGCTGCCTTTGCTTTTGCCATTTTGTCACTCGGTATCGTAGTAGGTCGCGTGACTAACATAGACCGTACAGTGAAAATTACCGCTTCAGATAAAGCGCTGAAAGTAGAGAAGAGTGGCGTATTAGAATTAAATCTACCTGGCGTCAAACTCAATCCTGAGATTTATGTATTTCAATTAGCAGAAAAAGTACAAGTTCCAGTCAACATTAAAGTGCCAGGACGTTTGGCATTTAATGCAGAGAAATCTAAGGTGCTCTCAGCTCGTGCTCCTGGCAGAGTGGAGCGTATCTATGCTTTTGATGGTGCACAGGTTGAAGTGGGTTCCCCAATTGTTGAACTCTACAGCCCAGAGTTTCTTTCTGCGCAACAAGAGTATTTACTCTCTTCTAAGACTGCTAAGGTTTTAGAAACTAGTAAAACCATGAGTGATTTGCTCGGTGATGCTCGCATTACTCAACAAGCAGCTGCAAACCGCATGAGAAATCTGGGTGCCGGTGAAGGCGATATCAAGAGCATTGAAACGACTGGTAAAACTACGAGTAATTTGATCATGCGCTCGCCTCTGAAGGGGGTTGTGATCAAGCGTAATGTCGAACCCGGTGCTGCAGTGAACTCCGGTGATGTGATTACCACCTTAGCTGATCCAAAGCATCTCTGGTTTTTGGGTAATGTGTTTGAACAAGATTTTCGGATGATCAAGCAAGGTCAGAAGATGATTTTAAAGCTTGAGGCTTATCCCGATAAAGAGTTTGTTGCCTATGCGAATTACATTGCACCCACAATCGATCCACAGACACGCGCCTTATTAATTCGTGCTGATGTAGAAAACACCGATGATTTTTTACGTCCCGATATGTACGCCTCTGGTTTGCTCAACACCGGTACTGCCGATGCTGTGGTGGTACCGCAATCTGCCATTGTGCGGGTGCGCGAGAACCGTTACGCGATTATTAAGGTTGGTCCTGAAACGTATCGCCGTGTGCCAGTAAAGGGCTATGACCTCAATAGCAAGAGCTTTGCGATTACTGAAGGGGTAGAGCAGGGCTGGCAAGTATTGGCTGAAGGCGCTGTTTTATTGAATGATCGCTTTGCCAAGCAGGAGGACTAATTGAGTATCTTTACCTCCTTCATTCGGGGAGTCATCGAAAAGCGCATATTAGTCATCTTTGCTTCAATCGCATTGCTGGGCTTGGGTATGCTAAGCCTCAGCAAACTACCCATTCAACCCTATCCAGGGGTTGCACCATTAACCATTCAAGCAATTTCACAATGGCCTGGACGAAGCACTACTGAAGTAGAGCAACAGGTCACCATTCCGGTTGAAAACGCCTTGGCCGGTATCCCAGGTTTACAAGCATTTCGCTCAGTCTCACTATTTGGCCTTTCTGTTGTCACTCTTAAATTCAATGACACAACCGATCCATTCAAGGCGCGTCAAGTATTTATATCTAATTTGGGGAATGTGGCTTTTCCTCCGGGCGTTACTTCCAGCATTAGTCCTGACTCGGATGCAACTGGCGAGATCATGCGTTACGAAGTACGTTCTGATTACGCCTCATCTACGCAATTAAAGACGCTGCAGAACTATGAGATCTATAAAGAGCTTAAACAAACGCCTGGTGTAGCCGATGTGTCTTCTTTTGGCGGTAAGGTGCGTCAATATCAAGTGATTGTTAGTCCTGAAAGTTTGCAAGCCAAGGGTGTATCCGTCAATCAGCTGATCTTGGCACTCACTAACGCCAATAGCAATACCGGTGGTGGACTCCTTCCAAGTGGAGAGCAACAGTTTGTGGTGCGTGGCGTTGGTTTACTGAAGAATATTGATGACATTAAACAAGTAGTCATCACCATTAATAATGGCGTGCCGATTCGGATTGGTGATGTTGCTAGGGTTGAAATTGGTAATGCACCCCGTTTAGGCATGTTCCAATTCAATGACAATCCCGATTCGGTTGAGGGCATTGTTTACCTGCGTCGCGGTGAAAATGCTACTGAAGTTTTAGCACGTGTCCGTACTACTATTGATAATATCAATAGACATGTATTGCCCCCCGGTATTGAAGTAAAACCCTTCTATGATCGTCAGGTTCTTTTAGACATCACCATTGGAACGGTCAAGCACACCTTATTTTTTGGTATCTCTTTGGTGTTGGCGGTGCTGTTCTTCTTCTTAGGCAATATCCGTGCTGCAGCAGTGGTCGCTGCTGTGATTCCCTTGGCTTTATGCGTGTCTTTTATTCAGATGCACCTGTGGAGTGTGCCGGCCAATTTGATTTCTTTGGGTGCAATCGACTTTGGTGTGATTGTCGACTCTGCAGTGATTTTGACTGAGAACGTCATGCGCCACTTAGAAGAGGGCGGAAAGCGCCTGAACCAAAGCATCATCATGGCGACTAGTGAAGTACAGCGCGCCATGATTTATTCCACAGGGATCATTATCGTTGCTTACTCACCCTTGTTCTTTATGGGTGGAGTAGAGGGCATCATCTTTAAGCCAATGGCATTTACCATGGGCTTTGCTTTAATTGCAGCGATGGTATTGAGTCTGACTTTCTTGCCAGCCATGATCTCCTTGGTATTTGGTGAGAATCTGCATCACAAGCCACCATCATTCATTACCAAGATTTTGAATGGGTACAAGCCATTACTGAGAAAGTGGATGGATCGTCCCTTAACTGTATTTGCCGTAGCAGTATTTGTATTGGGTCTCACTCTTTTAAGTATGACTCGCTTAGGTACCGCCTTCTTGCCAACCTTGGAAGAAAATAATATTTGGTTGCGCGTAACTCTGCCAAATACAGTTGACCTAGATTACTCGGTGAAGATTGCAGACCAACTGCGTGAAACCTTTTTGAAGCAACCAGAAATTGATAAGGTAGCCGCTCAGATTGGCCGTCCTGATGATGGTACTGATTCCACTGGGGTATTTAACCAAGAATATGGTCTTTATCTGAAGAGCCCGGATAAGATGCCAAGCGGGACTTCTAAGAAAGATCTCATAGCCCATTTAGAAACTGAGCTCGATAAGATCCCCGGTGTTACTTATAGCTTCTCTCAATATATTCAAGATAACGTGAATGAGGCTTTGTCTGGTGTAAAGGGTGAAAACTCAGTCAAGATTTATGGGACAGATCTTGAGGTCTTGGATCAGAAGGCCCATGAGGTCATCAACCAACTAAAACTAGTCCGTGGCGTGGCTGATGAAGGTATCTTGAAAGAACTTGGTCAGCCCACGCTGAATATTCAGATTGATCGGGATCGCGCAGCGCGTTACGGCATCAACATGAATGATATTCAAACAGTTGTAGCCAATGCCATTGGTGGCGCAGCAGTTACCAACTTACTCGAAGATGAAAAAACCTTTGGTATTGCGATTCGTCTGAATGAGGGCAGTCGTAATGACGTAGCCGATATTGGTCATTTATTGGTAGATTCTCCTGATGGGATGAAGATCCCGCTTTCAATGGTGGCGACTGTTCAACTAACTGACGGCCCCTTCTTTATTTATCGCGAAGCGGGTAAGCGGTATATCGCGATTAAATTTAGCGTGCGTGACCGAGACTTAGGCAGTGCTGTGGAAGATGCGCAATTCTTAGTTGAAAAGAATATTACTTTGCCGCCAAATTACTCGATTAGCTGGGATGGCCAGTTCAACCAGATGAAGCAGGCGCAGAAGAAGTTGATGTTGATAGTGCCTTTAGCGCTCTTGGGAATCTTCTTACTCCTCGTGAGTGCGTTTGGTAACTTCCGTGATGCATTTATTGTGATGATTAATGTGCCATTTGCAGCTATTGGTGGGGTGATTGCATTGCATCTCGCCGGAGAGACGCTCAGTATCTCAGCCTTCTTCGGGTTCTTGTCGCTCTTTGGTATTGCAATTCAGGATGGCGTGATTCTCATTTCCTTTATTAATAAGACTGCTGCTACTGAGCATGGTGAGATGAAAGACATCATGGTCGAAGGTGCATCATTGCGCGTGCGCCCCGTATTAATGACTGCTGCACTTTCTGGCTTAGGTTTATTGCCTGCTGCGCTATCTCACTCGATTGGTTCTGAGGCACAACGCCCTTTAGCGCTGGTAATTGTGGGCGGTATGGTAACCACCACTATCTTGACACTCTTGGTGTTGCCGGTAATTTATGGCTGGTTCAGAGGACGCGCCTTAACTCCAGCAAGTAATATTTAAATTAGTTAACTAGTAGATAAGTGAAAGTAATGAATACCCATGAGTGAACGTCAGCCCCATATCTTGGTTTCGAATGATGATGGTTATTTAGCTCCTGGCCTACTAGCTTTGGTCAATGCTGTGCGTCCCTTGGGTCGTATTACCGTGATTGCCCCTGAGCAAAATCATAGCGGTGCTTCTAATTCCTTAACGCTCTCTAGGCCGCTCTCGATTCATCGGGTGGCTGGCGGAGAGCGTGATGGCTTCTTCTTTATTAATGGCACGCCGACCGATTGCGTCCACGTTGCTATGACTGGCTTTTTGGATGAGAAACCCGATCTCGTAATTTCAGGTATTAACCAGGGTGAAAATATGGGTGAGGATGTTCTATATTCAGGTACGGTAGCAGCTGCAGTTGAAGGGGTGATGTTTGGCGTTCCCGGAATTGCGTTCTCTCAAATTGATCGTGGTTGGAATCGCATTGAAGATGCTGCTAAAGCAGCCCATGATGTTGTAGCACAAATGTTAGTTTCAACATTAGCCCGCACTGAAGGAACGGCTACTTTGCTCAACGTCAATATTCCCAATCGTCCTTATGCAGATTTATTTCGTTGGCGTGTAACGCGCTTAGGTAATCGCCATCATTCACAACCCGTAGTGGTTCAAGATAGTCCGCGCGGCGATAAGATCTATTGGATCGGAGCGGCTGGGGATGTCAAAGAGGGTTCTGAAGGCACTGACTTTCATGCAGTTGCCGAAGGATGCATCTCTATTACGCCAATGCAACTCGATTTAACCCATCATGCCCGCTTAGCAGCGATGTGTGCGAATGGTTGGGATCGCGGTTGAAGGCTCCAACAGAACGTTTCGCAGCTTACCGTCAAGCGCTGGCAGCTAAAGTACACGCCAGCGGTGTTAAGCACGGCAAAACCTTAGAGGCAATAGCCACTGTTCCGCGCCATGCATTTATGGATGCGGGTTTGCATGCGCAAGCGTATGAAGATACCGCACTGCCCATTGGTCACGAACAAACCATCTCCAAGCCATCAGTTGTGGCTCGCATGATTGAGTTATTGCATAAACCCAGACATAAGCTGGGTAAAGTATTAGAAATTGGTACTGGCTGTGGATATCAAGCAGCAGTTCTCAGCCTTTTGGCGGACGAAGTTTATTCAGTAGAGCGCATTCGCCCACTACATGACATGGCCAGAGCAAAGTTACGCCCATTCCGAATTAATAATTTACGCCTGATTTACGGTGATGGTATTTTGGGCTTGCCGCAAGCCGCGCCCTTTGATGGGATTATTCTGGCAGCAGCAGGGCTGGGAATTCCGGATGCCTTATTGGACCAATTGGCTATTGGCGGTCGTTTAGTTGCCCCCGTTGCTAAAAATGAGAAAGAACAACAACTCATCATGGTCGAAAGAATGAGCTCCCAGCGCTATCAAAGGACTGTGCTGGACGAGGTCTTTTTTGTCCCCTTACAATCAGGGGTAGTATGAGATCTATCGTAAATTCAATACCTAATATGCCTAAAAGCTTATCCAAAAGTTTCTTGATCGCTCTTCTGTCTGCATCATTGCTGCTGATTGGGGGTTGCTCTACACCTCGCACTAAACCAGCCAGTGTGACTGATCGCACTAGCAGTACTGTAGAGCCAACCCCCCCAGGTTACTATCGTGTTAAAAAAGGTGACACCTTAGCGCGGATCGCCTTAGATAATGGTCAAGCACCGCGTGATGTGGCGCAATGGAATAGCGCTGCAAATCCCAGCTTTAATCCAAACGTGATTGAGGTGGGCGACTTAATCATCGTTAAGGCGCCAGCGGGATCGAAGGCTGCAAAGGCTCCTGAGAAAAAATCAACGCCTGCTGTAGAGAAGTCAGAAACATCTTCCCCCTCCCTAGAAGTAGCAAAATCTGAAGTGGTGGCTGAACCGGGCATTCGTTTGTCTTGGCCAGCCAAAGGCAAGGTTAGCGCTGAATTTAGTGAAAGCAATAAAGGTATTGATATCGCAGGCAAAGTCGGCGAGCCAGTACTTGCTGCATCTGACGGTAAGGTGGTTTATGCCGGTAACAGTTTGCGCGGTTATGGCAATTTAATTATTGTTAAGCATGACAATACTTACCTGACTGCTTATGCTCACAACAGCAAACTCTTGGTAAAAGAGGGTGACACTGTGCGCAAGGGTCAGAAGATTGCCGAAATGGGGGACACGGATACCAACTCCCCTAAACTCCATTTTGAATTACGCGTAAACGGTAAGCCAGTCAATCCCACTCCGTATTTGCAGTAATGCTACTGAAATAGGGTAAGGGCCATGGCCACTGTTCTGGTATTTGATATTGAGACCATTCCAGATGTCACTGGACTGCGTCGTCTAGAAGATTATCCAGATTCCATGAGCGATGTCGAGGTTGCTGCCAAAGCAATGGCGGACCGTGCCACCAAAACAGGTAGCGAATTTCTGCCCCTGTATTTGCAAAAGATCGTTGCGATTTCCTGTGTGATTCGCAGAACCACCAAAGAGGGTGCTCCCCAGATTAAGGTTGGTACCTTAGGCACCCCACAGGACGAAGAAAAAGTCTTGGTACAAGCATTCTTTGATTTAATCGAAAAGTACACACCCCAATTGGTTTCCTGGAATGGGAGTGGCTTTGATTTACCAGTACTTCATTACCGCGCATTAGCAAATCACATACAAGCCCCGCGCTATTGGGAAATGGGCGAGAGCCAAGACTCTGATAGTCGCGAATTCAAATGGAATAACTACATTAGCCGTTATCACATGCGCCATCTCGATATGATGGATTTGCTCGCTAAATTCAACGGTCGGGCTAATGCACCCTTGGACGGCTTAGCAAAGCTTTGTGGATTCCCAGGCAAGATGGGTATGGATGGCAGTCAAGTGTGGCCCGCCTATCAAGAGGGTAAGATCAATGATATTCGTCGTTATTGTGAAACCGATGTCGTCAATACTTACTTAATGTATTGCCGCTTCCAATTGCTGCGCGGCGGTTTCTCATTAGAAGAGTATCAAGAAGAAATTGATTATGTAAAAGCCTATTTAGAAAAAGAAGCTAAAGAGCCAAACGGTGGACAGTGGCAAGAATACCTCCAAGGTTTTGCTCCGAATGCGTAGAGGGGCTAAGCCAGTCAATATTGAAGTGACTGCGCCAATTCAAGTTGAAGCCCTAGATTTAGATGCCCAAGGTATTGCCCGTCTAGCGCCCAATGACGAGGAGCTTATCCAAGGTCAAAGCGGAAAGGTTCTCTTTATCAAAGGCGCATTACCGACAGAGTTGGTCACCTATACGATCACCAGTGAAAAAGCCCGTTTTAGTAAGGCGAAAGTACGCGAGATATTAAAGCCAGCTGTATTCAGAGCAGAACCCAAATGCAAAGCTTTCGGAATCTGCGGTGGTTGCACAATGCAGCACTTAGACATTCGGGCACAAGTAGCGATGAAGCAGCGCGTCCTGGAAGATGATCTTCAGCACATTGCCAAAGTAAAACCATTAGAAATTCTGCGCCCCATGGGAGGTCCCGCTTGGGAGTACCGCCATCGAGCACGTTTAAGTGCCGTGAATCGCTCCATTAAGAAGGGCACAGTACTGATTGGATTTCATGAAGGGAAGAGTGGCTATGTCGCTGACATGCTTGCCTGCGAAATTCTGCCAAAGTATGTTTCCGTATTACTCCCCGAGATGCGTAAATTGGTTATGGGCTTATCGATCGTCGATCGCATGCCGCAAATTGAAATCGCGGTAGGTGAGCCAGAAGAACCGGGGTCTGATGATCCTCAGAAGGCTCAACCAGTCACTGCATTGGTATTCCGCAACCTCTTGCCGTTAACAGCAGCCGACGAGGCGCTTTTAAGGACATTTGCTGACGATCATCAAGTATGGATTTGGTTGCAACCCAAAGGGATTGAGACTGTAGCACCGTTTTACCCAGAAACAGGCAAGCTTTGCTATCGCCTCCCTGAGTTTGAAATCGAGATGCCTTTTAAGCCAGCGGATTTCACGCAAGTCAATCACATGATGAATCGCGCACTCGTGAGTAGAGCCATGCGTTTATTGGAAGTAAAAAATACGGATCGCATACTCGATTTATTTTGCGGCATTGGTAATTTCACCTTACCCCTTGCGAGAAAAGCAAAAGCAGTTTTAGGAATTGAAGGATTGGCCAGCTTAACTGCTAGAGCAACAGAAAATGCCGAACATAACGGCCTCACTGATAAAGCCAGCTTTATGCAAAGTGATTTGTTTGAAATCACCACAGAAACCATTGCCTCATGGGGAAAAGCAGAGCGTTGGCTGATGGATCCACCGCGCGAAGGGGCGATGGAAATCTGTAAAGCGCTTGCACAATTGCATACTCAAGCAAGCGACTTACTTCCTGAACGGATTGTGTATGTCTCTTGTAATCCCAAGACCTTGGCAAGAGATGTGGAGATCTTGTGTCATCACGCAGGCTATACGCTCAGTAGTGCAGGGATCATCAATATGTTTCCCCACACCTCCCACGTTGAGTCTATAGCCGTATTTGACCGCCTATAGACCTCCAATTGAGCTGCAATGACCATCTAAATCAATAATTTAGAAGTATTTAAGCAACCTTGGCGCTAATTTAGTGCATCACGCATAGAAGCGGTGCACTAAGCCTAACTTCCTATCTTATAGAAGAGTAGATTGAAGTTGTCCAGCAGCTTATTGCTGTTAATGATTTCATCCACTACTGGGAGTGTGTCATGAAAGCCTCGGATAGTTTTGTGATCTTATTGATTTTGATTGCATTGTCTTATGCGGTGAGCATGTTTGTAGCAAACTAATCTAGCTAATTTTAGGTGGGCGTTCATTCCTCTGGAAATATAGTTAGGTTGATACAGTTGTGTGATAAAACGTCGTTATAGTATTTTAATTTCACACAAAGGGATTTTATGAAATCAGCTATCGGCCTCGCGCTTGGCCTGGGAATGAGTTTCCTTGTAAATGCGCAAACCATCCCAAGCTTAGCTAAGGTCTATAGTGGTAATACTGTTGAAACTTCAATCAACGCATCCCAAAAGAATCCCAAAACACAGAATCAATCTATCACTGCCACATTAACCATTCTGAAACAAGATGGGCAGCATGTTGAGTTTATGTATCAAAATCCTACTTATAAAGCTTATGAAATTGGCACCATCTCTGCAGATGGAAAGAAATTACAAATTGCGTATAAGGGCGGTTTTGGTGTCTACGACATTAGTGAAAATAAATTGGTAGGATGCGGCTCTGGGCGAGCTAGTGAAGGCCCGATTAGCCAATGGGTGAATACCTACTACGCGTGGTGTGACGATTTAACTGCCAAGTGATATTGGCGGCAAGACATAAAAATAAAGGCGCCTAGAGCGCCTTTATTCATGGGATTAAAAGGGATGCTTAATCTCTGTTACCACCAACAATACCTAAAAGCGCCAGTAAATTGGTAAAGACGTTGTACACATCTAAGTAAATTGCCAAAGTAGCCATGATGTAGTTTGTTTCACCGCCACTGATGATGCGTTGCACATCTACCAAGATAAAGGCAGAGAAGATAGCGATCGCTAAAACCATCACAGTTAACATCAGCGCTGGCAACTGCAACCAGATGTTTGCCAATGAGGCAACGATCAAGAGCAGAACGCCAACCATCAACCATTTGCCCATGCCAGAGAAGTCACTCTTGCTCACAGTAGCAATGCTTGCCATCACCGCAAAGATCGCTGCAGTGCCGCCGAAGGACAGCATAATGAGAGTCGCGCCATTGCTGTAACTATTGAGGGTGAACCCAATCAAGCGGGACATCATGATGCCCATGAAGAAAGTAAACCCGAGTAGGAGTAAAACGCCTACGCCAGTATCTTTATTCTTTTCAATGGCCCAGAAGAAGCCAAAAGCCACTGCCATAAAGACGATGAAACCAATGAATGGACTGCTAGAGAATAGGTCGAGGCCCATTGCAACCCCAAGCCAGGCGCCAATGACTGTTGGAACCATGGATAGTGCCAAAAGGGCATAGGTGTTGCGCAATACGCGGTTGCGTATCTGAATGGTGCTAATCGAGCCTGTTTGCCCAAAGCCGTAAGAGTTGAGATCACTCATATTGACTCCTTCTTTTTCATAGTAAATACATGAGCCCATGCAGGGCTGTTGACACTAAGTATAGACAAAACACATGAATTTCAAGACCCCCGGTAAAAAGATTACAAATCAAAGGGTTATGCCCTGTAAATTCAAGGGCTTAGCCCTACTTCTATAGGGGTAAATACGGTCAGGCATTGTATAATTCGGGGGTCGTTGAAGTAGGGCGGGGTAATCAGCTCGTTTTGGCTCTACTAAACAAATATCTTTGAAATCACTATTGGAGTCTTGCATGGCAATTGAACGCACCCTTTCTATCATCAAACCTGATGCTGTCGCTAAAAACGTCATCGGCAAAATCTATGACCGTTTTGAATCCGCTGGTTTGAAGATTATTGCTTCCAGAATGGCGCACCTGTCCCAGGTTGAAGCTGAGCAGTTCTATGGCGTTCACAAAGATCGTCCTTTCTTCAAAGATTTGGTGAGCTTCATGATTTCTGGTCCTGTGATGATTCAAGTGTTGCAAGGTGAAGGCGCCATCGCTAAGAATCGCGACTTGATGGGTGCGACTGATCCTAAGAAAGCAGATAAAGGCACAATCCGTGCTGATTTTGCTGACAGCATTGATGCAAATGCAGTGCATGGATCTGATGCTCCTGAAACAGCTGCTGTGGAAGTTGCATTCTTCTTCCCTGGCATGAATGTTTTCAATCGTTAATCAATCACCTATTTACTGATAAGTAGGCGCATTGACCTCCCCGCGCGTAAATCTCTTAGATTTTGACGCTGACCAAATGGCAGCGTATGTCGCGGGGTTGAATGAAAAGCCCTTTCGGGCAAAGCAGCTCATGCAGTGGATACACCAACGTGGTGTAGCCGACATTAATGACATGAGTGATCTAGCAAAAAGCTTCAGGGCGACCTTGCTAGACAAGGCAGAAGTTCTTTCTCTTCCTGTGATTAAAGATGAACACGCCGCAGACGGTACCCGCAAGTGGTTGCTGGACGTGGGCGCTGGGAATGCGGTCGAGTCCGTATTTATACCTGAGGATGATCGAGGCACTTTGTGTATCTCGTCTCAAGCAGGTTGCGCGGTTAATTGCCGTTTTTGCTCAACTGGCCGCCAAGGTTTTTCACGCAATCTCACTTCTGGTGAAATTATTGGCCAATTGTGGTTTGCTGAACATCTTTTGCGCAGTGATCCAGAAGCGATTCGCAGAATAGAGAAATATCCAACCCCAGGTTGGGAGCACACAGGACGTGTGATTTCCAATGTGGTGATGATGGGTATGGGCGAGCCACTCCTCAATTACGACAATGTGGTGTCTGCATTGCGTTTGATGTTGGATGACAGAGCGTATGGATTGTCACGTCGGCGCGTTACCGTTTCTACATCGGGTGTTGTACCGATGATTGATCGCTTGGCACAAGATTGTCCGGTAGCCTTGGCAGTGTCATTGCACGCACCGAACGATGCACTACGTGATCAACTCGTACCACTCAATCAGAAATACCCATTACGCGAATTACTGGATGCTTGTGAACGTTACTTGCCATTTGCGCCAAGAGATTTCCTCACTTTTGAATACTGCATGCTCGATGGTGTGAATGATTCAGATATTCAGGCAAAAGAGTTGGTGCGCTTATTAAGAAACATCAAGTGCAAAATCAATTTGATTCCGTTTAACCCATTCCCAGAGTCTGGCTTGAAGCGCTCATCAGCACAGCGTATCCATGCTTTTGCGAGCATCCTATTGGATGCAGGCATGGTCGCTACTGTCCGTAAGACCCGTGGGGACGATATTGCTGCTGCCTGTGGTCAGTTAGCAGGAGATGTAGTAGATCGCACGAAAGTGCGTGAGCGTGCCGTACATAATGCAGAGATCGAGCTCACAGAGCTTGAGTCTGATGAAGACTCAGATGAAGAGCTCAATGCACAGCCAAACGAGCACCCCATTGAGTGGCTCAAAAAGTTAAATTAAAGATTAGATCCCAATCAACAGATCCAATGCCATCTAATAATTCTTTACCATCACTTCCATTAGGACCTTCTCCTAAAAGAGCAACACGTCAAGCTACGGTTGCCTGGAAAACCAACATCATTACTGTGGGTGGCGATGCACCGGTGCGTGTGCAATCGATGACCAATACCGATACTGCAGATGCGGTAGGTACAGCGATACAAGTAAAAGAGTTAGCGCGGGCCGGCTCAGAGATGGTTCGTATCACGGTGAATACACCTGAAGCGGCAGCCGCGGTTCCGTATATTCGTGAGCAGCTAGACAAGATGGATATCTTGGTGCCCTTGATTGGCGACTTTCATTACAACGGTCATACTTTATTAAATGACTTCCCGGAGTGCGCTAAAGCGCTCTCCAAGTATCGAATTAACCCAGGCAATGTGGGTAAGGGCACTAAGCGTGACCCACAATTTGCCCAAATGATTGAAGCTGCTTGTAAATATGACAAGCCGATTCGCATTGGAGTGAACTGGGGAAGCTTGGATCAAGAGCTATTGGCATCCATCATGGATAGCAATGCCGCTTTAGCAACACCAAAGACTGCGCAAGAAGTGATGATTGAAGCATTAATTCAGTCTGCACTGCAGTCTGCAGAAAAGGCGGTTGAGTTGGGGATGAACCCAGATCAAATTTTGCTTTCTTGCAAAGTGAGCAATGTACAAGATTTGGTAGCGGTGTATCGTGATCTCGCGCGCCGCTCAGATTATCCATTGCACCTGGGGTTAACTGAAGCAGGTATGGGTAGCAAAGGCATTGTGTCTTCCACTGCAGCGATGGGTATCTTATTGCAAGAGGGTATTGGCGATACGATTCGCGTTTCACTAACACCTGATCCAGGTGCACCACGTGAAAATGAAGTGATTGTGGCCCAGGAGATTTTGCAAACCATGGGTCTGCGTAATTTCACACCGATGGTGATTGCTTGTCCTGGTTGCGGCAGAACGACTAGCACCACTTTCCAAGAATTGGCCGCCAACATCCAATCTTATTTGCGCCAACAAATGCCCGTATGGAAGAAAACCCATCCTGGTGTTGAGAGTATGAATGTGGCAGTGATGGGTTGTATCGTGAATGGTCCAGGGGAAAGTAAGCATGCCAATATTGGTATTTCTTTGCCAGGAACGGGCGAAACTCCGGCAGCACCCGTATTTGTAGATGGTATCAAGGTAAAAACCTTACGCGGTGAAAACATTGCTGAAGAGTTTCAAGTCATCGTAGACGAGTATGTCAAACACAATTACGCAGCAAAATCCCAGTAAAGACTAATTAGTAGAACAAGAATAAAAATGACCGATCAAAATAATTCAGCTAAAGCTCAGAAAGCGCAGAAGATCAATGGCGTTCGTGGAATGAATGATTTGTTGCCAGCCGATGCGGCGCAGTGGGAGCACCTTGATCATGTTCTGCGTGATTTAACGCGTGCTTATGGCTATGAGTTTTTGCGAACACCGATTGTGGAAGCGACTGCAGTATTTCAGCGAGGTATTGGTGAGGTTACCGACATCGTTGAAAAAGAAATGTATTCCTTTGAAGATCGCTTGAATGGCGAGCAGCTCACCTTGCGTCCCGAAGGTACTGCAGCACTCGTGCGCTCTGTCATTGAAAACAATCTCTTGTACGAAGGGCCGAAGCGTCTTTGGTATACCGGTCCGATGTTTCGTCATGAGCGCCCACAACGGGGCCGCTATCGCCAATTCCATCAGTTTGGCATTGAAGCGCTAGGCTTTGCCGGTCCCGATATCGATGCAGAAATTATTCTTATGGGTCAACGCCTCTGGGATGAGCTTGGCCTTATAGGAGTCCGTCTAGAGATTAATTCTCTAGGGCAGGCTAATGAGCGTGCCGAGCATCGCGCTGCGCTAGTGATCTACTTTGAGAAACACAAAGCGCAATTAGATGAAGATTCACAGCGACGTCTGACTACTAATCCATTGCGTATCCTGGACTCCAAGAATCCAGAGATGCAAGCATTGATTGAGGGCGCGCCAAAGTTATTAGACTTCTTGGGGGTAGAGTCACTCAAGCATTTCAACGCAGTGCAGGATTTACTCAAATCAAACAATATTCCTTGCAAGATTAACCCGCGCCTAGTGCGTGGCTTGGATTATTACAACCTCACAGTATTTGAGTGGGTGACGGATGAACTGGGTGCACAGGGCACTATTGCTGGCGGTGGTCGTTACGATCCCTTAATTGAGCGCATGGGTGGTAAAGCAGCTCCAGCGTGTGGTTGGGCGATGGGTATGGAACGGGTTCTCGAACTCATGAAGGTTTCAGGCTCATTGCCGGAACCCCAAGCGCAGTGCGATATTTTCGTACTGCATCAGGGCGGTGAAACCTTAACTGCTGCCATGATCATTGCTGAGCGTTTACGTAGCGCCGGTATCGATACCATCCTTTTTTGCCCTCCCGATGGCCAATCTGCCAGCTTTAAGTCCCAAATGAAGAAAGCGGATGCTAGTGGGGCAACCTTTGCAGTCATTATTGGCCCAGACGAATTAGCCAAGAATGAGGCTCAGATCAAAGACTTGCGAGCGAGTGGCGAGCAAAAGTCCGTGCCTTTAGATGGGGTACTAGAAGCTGTAATTGATGCTCTAGTAGGCGCCTCCGAATAGAATGTGTCTCATAGTCGACTTAATCAGCAATACATTACTTATAAATTAGCTTGGATTGACATGCCTTTAGATCTAGAAGAACAAGAACAGTTAGACCAATTCAAAGCATTTTGGCAAAAGTACAAGAATCTCATTACTGGGGTTCTGACAGTCGCTTTGTTTGCCTATGCTGCTTATAGTGGTTATCAATGGTGGCGTAATAGCCAAGCACTTGAAGCTTCTAAACTCTATGAAACGATGGTTGGCGCAATCGCCAAAGGGGATAAGGATCAGACCTTGCGTGCTGCTGATGATTTGCAAAAGCAATTTTCCAGTACGCCCTATGCATCGATGTCTAGCTTAGTTGCTGCGAGAATTGCTTCTGATGCAGGCGATAGCGCTAAAGCACTCGACTATTTGCGTTGGGCTGCCAAGAATGCTTCTAACGATGGTTATTTGGCTTTAGCTAAGTTACGTCTGGTTACCCAGTTGATTGAGCAAGGTTCCGAAAAAGATTTTGCAGAAGCAGATCAAATCCTGAAAGAGACTCCGGTCGCAGGATTTGAGGCTTTATGGCTCGAGCGACGCGGCGATTGGTATTTGGCGCAGAAGAAAAATGCGGAAGCAAAAGCAAGTTACCAAGAGGCCTGGAAGAAATTAGACCAAGCAAAAGAATTTCCTGAAGAAGCTCGCCGTCTATTAAAAGTCAAATTAGATGCCGTTGGAGGAGTTGCTCAGTGATTAAGGTGGAGATGATGGCGATGAAGCGTTTCGTAAAGTTGGCAAGTACCACTGTGCTGGTCGGTTTGGTCGCTACCACTTTAATAGCCTGTACTGGAAATGCACGTGTGCGCAAACCTGCTGAATTGGTTTCAGTGAGCAATCAATTTGATTTACAGCCAGTCTGGTCAACCAGTATTGGCTCTTCAGAAACCTTTAACTTTCATCCAGTTGTTGCGGGAGATGCTGTATACGCAGCTTCGCATCGTGGCAATTTAGCAAAAATTGATTTAGCAACTGGTAACAAAGTATGGGAGGCATCCGTTCCTGAGCGCCTAGCAATTGGACCTGGGTCTGATGGACGTACAACTGTTGCAGTCAGTATTAAAGGGATGGTTTATGCCTATGACGATACCGGAAAACCAATCTGGAATGTGAGTGTGGGTAGCGAGGTCTTAAGTGAGCCTATTGTTGCTGGTGGCGTAGTGATTGTCCGTACTTTAGATAATCGATTTATGGGTTTGGATGCGCAAACTGGGGCACGTAAGTGGACCTATCAACGTCAACAATCCGCCTTATCCTTACGCGTAGGCTATGGTATGTTGGCCATAGGCAATGAGGTGATTGTGACTGGATTTGCGGGCGGTCGTTTTGGCATGATTGCAATCGCCAATGGCGGTTTGGTTTGGGAAACACCAGTCTCATTTCCGAAAGGCTTCTCTGAGATTGAACGTCTGAATGATGTCACTGCTAAGCCTAGTATGGATGGCGATATCGTCTGCGCAGTTTCTTATCAGGGTCGGATTGGGTGTGGGCAAGCTCGTACAGGCAATCTCCTTTGGTTTAAAGATTATTCTAGCTACACTGGCACATCACAAAGTTCGGATTTAGTGTTCTCCGCAAACGAAAGGTCTTATGTGACCGCATTTGCTACTAAAGACGGTGCTCAGATTTGGGAAAATACCCAACTCCTGTTCCGCGATGTGGGCGAATCTTTAGCAGTGGGTAGAGTCTTACTCATGGGCGATGCTCAAGGTTACATTCATGCATTTTCACAGGCGAAGGGCGAGATGGTTGCGCGCATTCGTCACGATAGCAGTCCAATCTCCGCCGCACCGCTTGCGGTTGGCGGCCTCATCTTGGTTCAATCTCAAGGTGGGAAATTAGCGGCGTACAGTCCAAAATGAATCCAGTCATCACTATCGTCGGCCGTCCCAATGTTGGGAAATCGACACTCTTTAATCGCTTAACGCGTTCACGCGATGCCTTGGTAGCGGACTTTTCGGGTTTAACGAGAGATCGTCACTACGGTAAAGGCCGTATTGGCGAGCGGGCATTTATTTGCGTAGACACTGGTGGATTTGAACCTGTAGCGAAAACGGGCATCGTTGCCGAAATGGCAAAGCAAACCAAGCAAGCGGTAGCTGAATCAGACATTATTATTTTCTTGGTTGACGGTCGCTTAGGCATGGCGCCACAAGATCGTGTCATTGCAGATTTCTTGCGGAAGACGGGTCGCCCAGTTATCTTGGCGGTCAATAAAACGGAAGGGATGCAGGCCGGTGTTGTCACTGCAGACTTTCATGAGCTCGGTTTAGGTGAGCCCTTCCCAATTTCTTCTGCGCATGGCGATGGTGTTCGTGGGCTGATCGATGACGCTTTAGACTCTTTGGGAATCGCAGAGCCCGACGAAGAAGAATTGGCGAACGATCCAAATCGCCCAATGAAGATTGCGGTCGTAGGTCGTCCGAACGTCGGTAAATCCACTTTGATTAATAAATTAATCGGTGAAGAGCGGGTGATTGCGTTTGACATGCCCGGAACGACGCGGGATGCAATTGAAGTTCCATTCGAGCGCAATGGTAAGCCATACATCTTGGTTGACACTGCAGGTTTGCGTCGTCGCGGTAAAGTATTTGAAGCAATTGAGAAGTTCTCGGTGGTGAAAACACTGCAAGCCATTGCGGATTGCAACGTTGTCATCTTGATGTTAGATGCGCAACAGGATATTTCTGAGCAAGATGCACACATCGCCGGATTTATTGTTGAAGCAGGGCGTGCACTTGTCGTTGCGGTAAACAAGTGGGATGGTATCGATGCGTATGTGAAAGAACGTGCGCGCTTAGAGATTGAGCAAAAGTTGCGTTTCTTAGATTTTGCCAATGTGCACCCAATCTCCGCAAAAAAAGGCACCGGCCTTAAAGAGCTCTTTAAAGATGTGGATGCAGCATATGCTGCGGCAATGGCTAAACTTCCAACCCCACGTTTGACTCGCATCTTAGAAGAGGCAATTGAACATCAGCAGCCAAAACGCGTGGGTATGGGTCGTCCAAAATTGCGTTATGCGCACCAAGGGGGTATGAATCCTCCAATTGTGGTCATTCATGGAACTGCATTGAGCGGCGTAACGGATAGTTACAAGCGCTATCTCGAAGGACGATTTAGGGAAGTATTCAAGTTACGCGGCACCCCTATGCGCATTCAGATGAATACCGCTAAAAACCCCTATGTCGATGCAGATAAAGGTAAAAAGGGTAAAAAACGGTAATTTTTGAATACGCTTGATCGATTACGCCCGCTGGGGGCTTGATTTTCTAGAAAATAAGCCCAATATAGAGGGTTCAGTAATGGTGGTGACACCAGTTTCAAACCAGTAAATATTTATTTAAAAAAGCAAGACTCCCAAAATAAAAACAGATCAGTAAAAGATAATTAAGGAGCAGTATGAGTAATAACAACCCCAACAAAATTCAGTTACTTCAGGATCCATTCCTCAATGCCTTGCGCAAAGAGCATATTCCTGTTTCGATCTATCTCGTCAACGGCATTAAGTTGCAAGGCAATATTGAATCTTTTGATCAATATGTAGTGCTCTTGCGCAATACTGTGACGCAGATGGTTTACAAACATGCAATCTCGACGATCGTTCCCGCTCGTGCGATTGACTTCCGTATAGAAGAAGCTAGCCCTGTATAAAACTGGAGTAGATGCGGCACGCGCCGTCCTCGTGGGTGTTGATACAGGACGCGAAGATTTTGCAGATAGCATGGCCGAACTCAGCCTCTTGGCTGATAGCGCGGGCTCTATACCCACAGCTAGTGTGATCGCCCGGAAGGGTAAAACCGATCCCGCTTTATTCATTGGCTCAGGAAAAGCGAATGAACTCAAGCGTGTGATGGAAGAACAAGACGCTGAATTGGCAATCTTTAATCACCCACTATCTCCAACGCAACAGCGAAACTTAGAGCGCCACCTTGACCGTCACGTGATGGATCGCACAGGTCTGATTTTGGATATCTTTAGTCAAAGAGCGCAAAGTCATATTGGTAAAACACAAGTAGAGTTGGCGCAAGTACGCTATCGCATGTCACGCTTAGTTCGAGCATGGAGTCACTTGGAGCGTCAACGCGGTGGTATTGGTGTGCGTGGCGGTCCTGGTGAAACGCAGATGGAGTTGGATCGCCGGATGCTGGCTACCAAAGCTAAGCGCTTAGAGAATGAGCTTGAAAAACTCCAGCGTCAGCAACGAACCCAAAGAAGAGCCCGCAACCGGAAGGGTGTGTTCTCGGTTTCCTTGGTTGGTTACACCAATGCCGGTAAATCCACCTTATTTAATGCCCTAACCAAAGCAGGGACATACGCAGCCGATCAATTATTTGCCACCCTGGACACCACCTCAAGAAAAGTCCATCTGGAGGGAGTTGGGTCGATTGTGGTCTCAGATACCGTTGGATTTATTCGAGAGTTGCCTCACCAGCTGGTAGAGGCTTTTAGGGCAACCCTAGATGAAACCATCCATGCAGACCTGATTTTGCACGTGATTGATGCCTGTAGCCCGGTTGCCAGAGAGCAAAAGGCTGAAGTAGAGGCGGTTTTAGCGGAAATTGGTGCCCAAGATATCCCTCGGATTGAGGTGATGAACAAGATAGACCAGATGCCCCAGACTTTTACCCGCGGGGCCGTTTTAGAGCGGGATGGCGAGGGATTTCCAAGTCAAATTTTCTTATCAGCCCAGACGGGCTTAGGTCTTGATTTGCTCCGCTCGGCACTCGCTGAATGCTCGCAAATGACTGATAGAATAAGGGTCGAGCACAACCGTGCCAAGAAGCAATTGGCCCCGGATGAGTTTTTAGAACCATTACCTGAACGACCAGAATCTTCTGAATTTAATCCGATTTCCAACCGAAGCTATTTTTCTAATGACGCGTAAATTTCTGGACCTTTTTGCAATCAATGACCCAGGTTGGGGCAATAGCCACAACACTGGATCTAAAGATGCCAAAGATGGGCAGGGGGGTGATCAATCTCCCAAAGTAGATCCAGATACCAATAAACCAGTTGAAACTCAGCCAAGTAATCAACCTCCAGCTACTAAGCCGGATGGTCCTCCTGATTTAGATGAACTGTGGCGTGATTTCAATGACAGATTAGCTGGCATCTTTGGCGGCAAGAAGAAGCCAGGTGCAACGGTAACTAAGCCTGCTAATAAACCAAACAGCACTGACATTCCTCCGCCCTCTCAACGTGGCGGTAATGGTGGCAGCGGCGGCAATGGCGGCGGTAACGGCGGTATTGGCGTACCAAACTTTAATTTCAAAAATCCGTTTGGATCAAAAGCGAGCATTCTGCTCGGTGCGGCTGGCATCTTCTTCATTTGGCTATGCAGCGGCTTTTTCATTATTCAAGAAGGCCAGGCTGGCGTTATTCTGACCTTTGGTAAATACGATTACACCGCGAAGCCTGGTATTAACTGGCGTATGCCTTGGCCAATTCAGTCTGAAGAGACCGTAAATCTGTCTGGTGTGCGCTCTGTTGAAGTAGGTCGCCCAGTGTTGATCAAGGCAACCAACCAAAAAGATTCTTCCATGCTCACTGAAGATGAAAATATCATCGACGTGCGCTTTGCCGTGCAATATCGGCTGAAAGATCCAACTGATTATTTATTTAACAATCGCGATCCGGATGCAACCGTAGTGCAAGCGGCTGAAACAGCTGTCCGTGAAATTGTGGCGCGCAGCAAAATGGATACCGTCCTCTATGAAGGGCGCGAAAAGATTGGTATTGATTTGGCTAACTCGATTCAAAAAATTCTAGATAGCTATAAGAGTGGCATTTACGTCACTAGCGTGACCGTGCAAAACGTGCAACCCCCCGAGCAAGTACAAGCTGCGTTTGATGACGCAGTAAAAGCTGGTCAAGACCAAGAGCGTTTAAAGAGTGAAGGTCAGGCTTATGCCAATGACATTATTCCTCGCGCCAAAGGAACGGCAGCCCGCTTGATTCAAGAGGCTGAGGGCTATAAGGCAAGAGTAGTGGCTACCGCAGAAGGCGATGCAACGCGCTTCAAGCAGATTTTGGTTGAGTACTCAAAGGCACCGCAAGTAACACGTGATCGGATGTATATCGATAGCATGCGCGAAATGTATAACAACGTTACCAAGATTTTGGTTGATACGACAAAGAGCAATAGCCTGCTGTATTTACCATTGGACAAGATCGTTGCTCAGGTAAGTGCGGAAAGCGCGCAAGCTGCTAACAATCAAGTAAATCAACCCAGCACTAGTACTCCAACTGGAAGTGTTACTGTGGGTGGTGCAACTGGCATAGCCAGTCCTAGTTCTCCCTTGATTTCTACCCCTACATCATCTGCACCTACAGTGAATAACACGGTAGATAAGCGTGATGGCCTCCGTAGTCGTGATCGGGAGGCAAGATAATGAATGCGAATCGTTTAATTGCTGCAATTATTGCTTTCATTGCAGTGATCTATATCCTGTCTTCTAGCGTTTTCATTGTTGATCAGCGCAAGTTTGCGGTGGTGTTCTCTTTTGGACAGATCGTGCGAATAATTGAAGAGCCTGGCTTGCGAGTAAAGCTGCCAGCCCCCTTCGAAAGCGTACGTTTCTTTGACCGCCGCATTTTGACTATCGACAATCCAGAAGCGGAACGTTTTATTACCGCCGAGAAGAAAAATCTGCTCGTGGACTCGTATGTGAAATGGCGCATAGTCGATCCTCGTAAATTCTTTATTAGTTTTAAGGGCGATGAGCGCTTGGCTCAAGACCGTTTAACCCAGCTAGTTCGTTCTGCTTTGAATGAAGAATTCACCAAACGTACGGTGCGTGAGTTGATTTCTGATCAGCGTGAAGAAGTCATGCAGGGCATTCGAAAAAAAGTCGCAGATGATGCTGCTGATATTGGCGTTGAAATTGTAGATGTGCGTTTAAAGCGTGTGGACCTCCTGGCAGAAATTAGCGACTCGGTCTATCGACGCATGGAGGCTGAACGCAAACGGGTTGCAAATGAACTGCGCTCTATGGGTGCTGCAGAGTCGGATAAGATTCGCGCAAATGCGGAACGTCAGCGCGACACGATTTTGGCAGAAGCCTATCGTGATGCACAAAAAATTAAAGGGGCAGGGGATGCAAAGGCTACAGCCCTCTATGCCGAAGCTTTTGGACGTGATCCGCAGTTTGCTCAGTTCTACCAAAGTTTGGAAGCCTACCGGAGTTCTTTCAAGGATAAGAAAGACATCATGGTGGTGGAGCCCAATGGCGAATTCTTTAAGTTCCTGCATAAAAAATAAGAAAGTGATTATTCCTCATCATGAATCGTTGGTTACTTCCTGAAGATATAGCAGATGTTTTGCCAGTCGAGGCTCGCAAGGTCGAGACTTTGCGTCGCTCCATTTTGGATTTGTATCAATCCTACGGATATGAATTGGTTGCCCCTCCCATTTTGGAGTTCTTGGACTCCTTATTGACTGGCACTGGTTCAGATCTCAATCTTCAAACCTTTAAGTTGGTGGATCAGTTGTCAGGTCGTACCTTGGGTTTGCGTGCCGACATTACTCCTCAAGTGGCACGTATCGATGCGCACTTACTCAATCGCGCTGGCGTTACGCGCCTTTGCTATGCAGGCTCTGTAGCACATGCTCGCACCCCAGTAGGTAGTTCTGCACGCGAAGATCTGCAATTAGGCGCAGAGATTTATGGCTGCGCAACTTGGGAAGCCGATTTTGAGGCAATTACGCTGCTACTCAAAACACTTTCTATTGCGGGCTTAGGAAAGGTTTACCTTGACCTATCTCACGCTGGTATTTTGACGGGAATTTTGGCCGATCAAAATCTCGATAAAGAGACTATTGAAACTTTGTATGGTTTTTTACAAACCAAGGATCGCCCTCGCTTAAGTCAATGGGCAACGTGTTTGCCAGCAAATATCAGTGCAGCACTGATGGCTTTAACGGAATTGAATGGCCCTTGTGCAGATGTAATAAGCAAGGCTAAAAAAGTATTGCCAAAACATGCTGCTATCGATCAGGCTTTGGCAGATCTCGAACGCTTAGTTGCAGCGGCAAGTTCTGCTAGCGGCTTAGAGCTCAGTATTGATTTAGCAGATCTGCGTGGTTACCAATATCACAGTGGTGTGATGTTCGCTGCTTATATTGACAAGCTTCCTCAACCCATTGCGAGAGGCGGTCGTTATGACCATGTGGGTCAGGCCTTTGGTCGCTCACGTCCAGCAACCGGTTTCTCATTGGATCTTCTAACATTGGCAAACTTATCGCCTCTGCAAGTACGTAAGCAAGCCATTGTTGCTCCATGGATTGATGATGCGGCTTTGAATCAAGCTATTGCGAAATTGCGTAGCTCTGGCGAAGTTGTAATTCAGGTAATGGCCGATGAAACAGTTGAAGCCGCTGAATATGCATGTGATCGCGAGCTGGTAAAGCAGGGCAGCTCTTGGGAAGTAAAGAAAAAATAAAGCCGCAAAGCAGCCAAGTATCAAAGCGAACAATTAACCTATTTTGTAATTATCTTTTTGGATTTCAATATGTCTTCAAAGCAGCAAGCTAAAGGTCGTAACGTAGTTGTCATTGGCACCCAGTGGGGTGATGAAGGCAAAGGTAAGGTAGTAGATTGGTTGACTGATCATGCGCAAGCAGTGGTTCGCTTCCAAGGTGGTCACAATGCTGGCCACACCTTGATTATTGGTGACAAGAAAACCATCTTGCGTTTGATTCCATCGGGAATCATGCATAAAGAAGTGATCTGCTATATCGGTAACGGTGTCGTGTTGTCTCCAGAAGCCCTCTTTAAAGAGATTGGTGAGCTTGAGTTAGCCGGCTTAGATGTGCAGTCTCGCTTGAAGATTTCTGAAGCAGCTACTTTAATTCTGCCGTACCACGTCGCTATTGACCATGCACGTGAAAAGAAACGGGGCGAAGCAAAGATTGGCACTACAGGTCGCGGTATTGGCCCAGCTTATGAAGATAAGGTAGCCCGCCGTGCATTGCGTGTACAAGATTTGTTTTACCCAGAAAAGTTTGCTGAGCAATTGCGCGAGAATTTGGAATACCACAATTTCATGCTCACAAATTACTATGGTGCAGAACCCGTGAATTATGAAAAGACTTTGACAGAAGCGATGTCTTATGCAGAACGTCTCAAACCCATGGTGGTGGATGTCTCTAGCGCTTTGTATGCTGCTGAACAAGCGGGTAAAAATTTGCTGTTTGAAGGTGCTCAGGGCACCTTGCTTGATATCGATCATGGAACCTATCCCTATGTCACCTCGAGTAACTGCGTAGCGGGTAATGCTGCAGCTGGCTCTGGAGTGGGTCCTGATTCTTTGCAATACATCTTGGGCATTACTAAAGCCTATTGCACACGCGTTGGAGCAGGTCCATTTCCAAGTGAACTGTATGACCATGACAATCCTGCCAAGCAAGACCCAATCGGCATTCGTTTGGCCGAGGTGGGTAAAGAGTTTGGATCAGTCACTGGTCGCCCACGTCGCACGGGTTGGTTGGATGCGGCTGCATTGAAGCGCTCTATTCAGATTAATGGTCTTTCTGGCTTATGCATCACCAAGCTAGATGTCCTCGATGGCTTTGAAACTATTCGCCTTTGCGTTGGTTATAACCTCGATGGCCAGAAATTGGATGTCTTGCCACGCGGCGCAGAATCTGTTGCCCGTTGCGAACCTATCTATGAAGATTTTCCAGGCTGGAAGGGCACCACCTTCGGTATCCGGGAATGGGACAAGCTGCCAATAGAGGCTCAGAACTTCCTGCGCCGTATTGAAGCAGTGGCTGGGAAGCCAATTGCGATGGTCTCTACCGGCCCAGAGCGCGATGAAACCATCTTGCTCCAGCACCCATTTCAGGATTGATGGAAAATACCCAATTACCCATATTGATTAACTTTAGCTGAAGAAAATAAGAACATGACTGCGCGCACTACCTGTAATAGCCTTCAAGTGGCAACTCCTCTGTATCGCTTTATCGAAGACAAAGTACTTCCTGGTACCGGCATTAAGAGCGCCGACTTTTGGAAGGGTTTTGATGAAATCGTTAAGGACTTAACTCCAAAAAATGAAGCCTTACTGGCAAAACGTGATCGCTTGCAACTTGATTTGGATAAATGGCATCAAGCAAACCCAGGTCCAATCAAAGATATGCCTGCCTATCGCAAGTTCTTAAAAGAAATTGGCTACCTTGATGATGTCCCAGGAAAAGTCATTGGTACCACCAAGAATGTAGATGATGAATTAGCTTTGCAAGCGGGCCCGCAATTGGTGGTTCCGGTTCTCAATGCGCGCTACGCTTTAAATGCTGCTAACGCCCGTTGGGGTTCTTTGTATGATGCGCTTTACGGTACTGACGTTCTCTCCGAAGAAGATGGTGCCACTAAATCCGGCGCATACAACCCTATTCGGGGTGCAAAAGTAGTTGCTTACGCACGTAATTTCCTGGATCAATCTGCTCCTTTAGCCAAAGGTTCACATCGCGATGCAGTAGCCTATACGGTAGATGGTAACAAGCTGACCGTGAAGCTAAAAGATGGCAGTAGCACTGGTTTATCTGATGAGAAACAATTCGTTGGTTACCAGGGCGATGCAACAGCACCAAGCTCTATCTTGCTTCGTAACAACGGCATTCATATTGATATCGAAATTAATAAAAACAAAACCATTGGCTCTGGTGATCCTGCCGGTATCAATGACGTGGTGCTAGAAGCTGCGCTTTCTACTATTTTAGATTTGGAAGACTCTATTGCAGCAGTTGATGGCGATGATAAAGTCCTCGCTTACGAAAACTGGCTTGGTATCTTAAAGGGTAGCTTAGTAGAGGAAGTGAAGAAGGGTGATAAGACGATTACTCGCACGCTCAATCCAGATCGCAAATACACCGCAGGTATTGGCGCGGTGGATGCTAAAGATGGCATAGTGACTTTGCATGGTCGTTCGCTCTTGTTCCTCCGCAACGTTGGTCACTTAATGACTAACCCAGCAATCATTACTGGCGAAGGCAAAGAGATTTACGAAGGGATCTTGGATGCAGTTGTCACTGTATTGATTGCTTTATATGACATCAATCGTCCAGCTAGCCAAGCGATCGGCAATACTCGCAAGGGATCTGTCTATATTGTTAAGCCAAAAATGCATAGCCCAGAAGAAGTGGCTTTTGCAGGTGAGCTCTTCGGTCGAGTAGAGAAATTACTGGGCTTACCAGCAGATACCGTGAAATTAGGCATCATGGACGAAGAGCGTCGCATGAGTGCCAATATTAAGGCGGCAATTGCTGCTGCTGGTGCACGCGTTGCCTTTATTAACACGGGCTTCTTGGATCGTACTGGTGATGAAATGCACACAGCAATGTATGCAGGTCCAATGATGCGCAAGGGTGATATGAAAACCAGTAAATGGTTGTCTGCCTATGAGCGTCGTAATGTCTTTGCTGGATTGGATTGTGGATTGCGTGGCCGTGCTCAGATTGGTAAAGGCATGTGGGCAATGCCAGACCTGATGAAGGCCATGGTTGAGCAAAAGATTGTTCATCCTAAAGCGGGCGCTAATACGGCCTGGGTACCATCACCAACTGCTGCTACCTTACATGCACTTCACTATCACCAAGTCAACGTGGCTGAGCTCCAAAAAGAAATGGAAAAACTCGATACTGCTGCTGAAGCTGAAGCCTTGATCAATGACTTGTTAACTATTCCGGTAGTTGAGAAGGCAAATTGGTCTAAAGAAGAAATTCAACAAGAGCTAGATAACAACTGCCAAGGTATCTTAGGTTATGTGGTTCGCTGGATTGACCAAGGTGTTGGTTGTTCTAAGGTGCCTGATATTCATAACGTAGGCTTGATGGAAGACCGCGCGACTTTGCGTATCTCTAGTCAGCATATTGCAAACTGGCTACTAAACGGCATCGTAACAGCAGACCAGGTAAATGAAACTTTGCAGCGCATGGCTAAGGTAGTAGATAGTCAGAATGCTGGGGATCCTTTGTACAAGCCAATGATGCCCAATTACAAAGATTCTTATGCTTACAAAGCGGCAAGTGATTTAATTTTCAAAGGTCTTGAGCAACCTAACGGTTATACAGAGCCATTGCTACATGCTTGGCGCTTAGAAGTGAAGAAGGCTGGCGCTCAGTAATTCAGGTCCAACAGTAACTAAGCCTCAACTAAGAATGGATTTGCCGACAAAGCAAATCCATTTTTTTTAGTCGCTACACTATGCGCACTATGTTTAGTTTTTTAAATCCTTTTTCCCGCCCCAATCAATCTTTCGCCTTCCAGATGAATGATGGAGGGAGAGGCCAGGCTGGGTTTAAGGGTGGCGCCGGAGATTGTGTGGTTCGGTCTATTGCCATTGCCGCTAATCTTCCTTATATGCAGGTGTATGAAGATCTACGCAAGGCCAATGCCGACTATGCCGAGTTCCGAAATGATCGTCTGGCAAAACGCTTAAATAGTAAAGGCTCATCCCCTCGCAATGGTAATCATCGCAATGTCTTTCACGATTACATTTTAGGTTTGGGATTTGAGTGGGTGCCAACCATGAAAATCGGGGCCGGTTGTCAGGTTCATCTGAGACCCAATGAGCTGCCAGCAGGTGTATTAATTGTGAAAGTTTCCAAGCATTTAACAACGATTGTTGATGGAATCATTCAAGATACACACGATCCTTCTAGAGGTGGAAATCGCTGCGTGTATGGCTATTACCTCAAGAAATCATAGCCAAACGCCCAATAAAAAAGCCCCAGAGCGGTGCTCTAGGGCTTTTGATTCAAATTCAGCTAAAAACAGCTAAATTTAGCTTTAAATCAGCGTTTAATTACCAATTTGCGCTGTTTTTGTGACTTTTCTGTTCCATTACCTTGGCTTCTGCCCAAGCGGCGGAAATCAGGGCAAAAAAGTCTCTAATAGCGAATAAAGGCTTAAAACTAAAGACTGGTGTCTGGTGAAACTGTACTGAGTTGGAATGTGCCATTTTGGAGCTCCTTTAAGGGTATACCCTAATAATACTCCTGATTTCCCAAAATTACAGATTTTTTAAGATGGTGGATTACTTTTCTCGGTATGGCGACCATACCTTTCCTTGTAGGCCGTTTTATAGGTGCCCGTCAGGATAATCATGGCCGAGGTTGTCCAGGCTAGGGTGAATAACCCTGTAAAGGAGATAAAAAAGGCGAGACTCTTCCATCCGCTGGGAAGGATATCGGGGATGAAGCCAACCGTGGTGTAACAGCTGCCGGCAAATATGATGGAGTCAACCAAGCTTGGAATGAGCTTGAGTTGAAATATATAAAAGCCCCAAATCACGATTTCAGAAATATGAATCAAGGCAATGAAAATAAAAGCGGAATAGAAGTGAAAGAAGACCCGGTGGAATTGGCGCAGTTTCAAATTGTTTGTTGTGAGGCGCTCAAACCGCATCACTATAAAGTTAATGCTGCCACCATGAAACATCAGGATAAAGATTAAGGCAAATACCCCATAAACGATATCTATGAGAAGGGGGAGCAATACAAAATCAGAGCTGGTTGGGGTCATATTGAGTTCAATTTTCTAGGCAATACAAACTTTGGTCTTGGCGTTGATAATGGCATATCCCTCCATTCATGTAAAGCTAGCATTGAACAATATCCCCCATAGCCCAGAAACTAAAAAGCGCGAGCGATATTTTCTATTTTCCTTAGCTGGAATACAGTTCACGCACATTCTGGATTTTATGATCATGATGCCTTTGGGTCCTGAATTTATTCGGGTGTTCAATATCAATACGCATCAATTCGGACTCCTACTATCCTCTTATACCTTTGCGGCTGCTGCAGCAGGGATTTTTGCCACGTATTACATCGATCGATTTGAACGTAGACAACTGTTATTAAGTTTATATGCCTTTTTCATTATTGCCACACTTGCGTGTGCCTTTGCGCCAAGTTACGAAACACTATTTATTGCTCGGGCATTTGCGGGTGCATTTGGTGGAATACTGGGATCTTTAGTGCAAACCATCGTGGCGGATTCAATTCCATTTGAGCGCAGAGGCAAAGCTTTGGGAACCGTCATGGCTGCTTTCTCAGTATCGACAGTTGCTGGTGTGCCGCTGAGTTTATTTCTAGCTAACCACATTACTTCTTTGGGTTGGCGTGCACCCTTTCTGTTTATCGGATTAATTTCAACACTGATTTTATATATTGGCTATCGACATATTCCCAAGATAGCAGGGCACTTGGATCATGTTCATGAAGGTAGTCGCTTAAGTCAGATTCTAAAAATCATGCGCGCCCCACAAAATCTGAAAGCCTTCTTGTTTATGGCTCTGATCATGATTACGGGGTTTTCAGTGATCCCCTATATCGCCCTATACTTCACTACGAATGTCGGTATTAACAATTCGTATATCTCCCTCATCTATTTATGTGGAGGTGTAGCAACGCTGATGAGCTCACGGTTTATTGGGCATATGGCCGATCGTTATGGCAAAGTAACCGTTTTTAAAGTACTGGCCATCATCAGTTTAATTCCCTTGATTGTGACTACCAATTTGCCTGTAACTCCTTTGTGGATTGTGCTGATTAATTCCACTGCATTCTTCGTCTTGGTTTCGGGTCGCATGATACCTGCGATGGCAATGATCAGTCAGGTAGTGGAGCCTAAGATACGAGGTACTTTTATGAGCCTCATTGGTTCAGTGCAAATGCTAGCCTCGGGTATTGCCTCGGTAGTGGCAGGAATGGTTGTAACCATTGGACCAGATGGCATGATGCAACACTACAACTTAGTTGGCTATGGGGCTGCAGTATGTGGCTTGCTGACATTTTGGCTGGTAGGATATATTCATTCAGATACGAAACACGCATAAAGGAATAGGTATGATTCAATTTACAAGGCCAGATGGCAAAACGGTAGATGGCTATTTAGCAGAGCCTGCCAACAGTGCTAACGCACCTGGGGTTGTGGTACTTCAGGAGTGGTGGGGTCTGGATGATGAGGTGATGTCGGTGGCAGATCGCTTGGCAAAAGCGGGGTATCGCGCTCTGGTGCCTGATTTGTATCGAGGTAAGCTGGCATTAGAAGCTAATGAGGCCGAGCACCTTATGAATGACCTCAATTTCGGTGATGCCGCTAGTCAGGATGTCCGCGGCGCAGTTCAATACCTCAAGGCAACCGGAAGTAGCAAAGTTGCTGTGACTGGATTTTGTATGGGCGGCGCTTTAACTATTCTTGCAGCCTGTAATGTGCCTGAGTTAGATGCCAGCATTGTTTGGTACGGCAATCCCCCTCTGGAGTATGTGAATGCTGAAGCGATTTCAAAGCCCATGCTGGCTCACTGGGCCTTGCATGATGAATTCTTTGCAGCTGCTGGAGTTGATCAATTAGAGGAAAAGCTCAAACATGCTGGAGTGAACTACGAGTTTCATCGTTACGATACTAAGCATGCATTTGCTAATCCGAAGTCAGACTCTCGTGGTATGCCACCTCTGAAGTATGATGCAGACGCTGCAAAATTAGCCTGGGATCGCACCCTCGACTTCTTGAAGAAGCATTTAACCTAAACCCTACTCATCTTTTCCGATCACTATGCATTTATTTTCTGAGAATCTAGCAATAGAAATTGCTTCTTATTACCGCAACCTCGCTTTAGGCCATGGGGTCATTCCAAAGGTATTTACATTGGTAAACGGAGAGGGCGATCAGTATCTCTTTTTTATTGATGATCTTGCGATGGAGTCGGAAGAAGAGAATCAGTTCTTAGCTTATATCGTCCAACAACATGATGCCGTTACTTATGCGCGTGGAACTTTAGTGATTGTTGAGAAGAATCAGCAATATATTGAGTTTGCCGTGGTGGATCGAGATGATGACGATGCCCTTGTCTGCTCAGCAGAGCTTACCCGGGATATGGACGATAAGCCAATTGGTTTGACAGAGTTTGATAAGACGCTTGTAAAGAAGAGTTCCATTGTCTTTGGCGGACTCTTTAAGCCTATTCACCTATCGGAAGCGAAAACAGAGGATTTTGAAAGCCTCTGGGATGAAATGAAGTCAAAGATACTGCAACGCTCGATGGGTATTTAGTCCGAATTGACTGCGCTGCTACTTCTACGATGATGCATCCTCGATATCGCTTCAAATAAGAAAGATCCACCTAGTGCGCATACTAAGGAAATAGCGCTGCCCGGCGCAGTTTTTACTACATTGATAAATAATGCAGCAAATAAACCTAGATTAACAATGATGGCTGACCAAAGAAGCCATTGTTTGGCACCAGTTTGATTGCGAACTCTCAAGTGGCCAAAAGTGACGGCAGCATAAACCAGTAAAAATGCGAGGCTTGCCATTTGACCTACAACAGCAAGTGGAAATACCAAAACCAAAACAATTACCATGCAGGCTGAAGCTGTTAAGGCGCGACCTTGGGTCTTCAATACTGTGGTTGCTAAGGTTTTTGAAATTGAACCTTTGCGTGCCATATCTGCTGCAATATTAGATGCGGCAAAAATAGTGGCATTCAAGGCGGCAGCACAAGCGAGCAGAGCGGATGCGCCAATGATCACAAAACCCGTTTTGCCAGCAACGATTTGCGCAGCATCAGCTAATACATGCCCATTAAATTTCAGAATTTCTGGCGGAGGCATGAGCAATACGGTTGCAGTACTGACTAAGAAGTAAGCAATGGTTACCAAGATCAAGGCGGAGAACATGGCCAACGGCAACTCTCGTCGAGGCGCTACCATTGCATTGGAAGAGTTCGTTACTACGCCAAAGCCTTGGTAATTAATATAAAGAATCCCGGTAGCAATTGCAATGCCATCAATAGAGCCGCCGGACATTCTGAAACTGGTGGTATCGGCAATATGGATACCTTTTACTGAAAAAAGAAGCAGGGCAATTGTTACAAAGCCAATCGCCAGAGTTTCAGCGCGACCAACGATATCAGTGCCCAGTAAATTAATGCCAGCACAAATAATCACAATTCCTGCACCTACGATCTTGACTTCAAGCGGAGAGAGTCCCCCGCCTAGAAGGGTGTTAGCGTATTCAGAAAAGCCTGCCGCATATAGTGCTGCTGCAATCAAATACGCAATGTATTGAAAGATATTGAGCCCACCAGAAATAACGCCTGGACCAAAACTCATTACTGTAAAGGTGGCTGCTCCGCCGCTACTTGGAAAGGTTGCCCCTAATTTTGCATAGGAGTAGACAGAAAAGGATGCAGCAAGTGAGCCGAGCAAAAAGGCTAAGGGAATGTGGCTACCTGCATGCATGGCAGCGGTTCCCAGCAGAGAAAAGAGGCCAGCTCCCATCATTCCGCCAATACCTAGCGCGGTAGCAGAAAAGAGGCTAATAGGCTTGCCTTGCTTACCGGGTTTTTTTAGTAGAGCTGAATTCACTTGGCTTTCTTAAAAATACTGAGATTTGATGTTAATTCCCACTAAGATAGCCATTATGAATGGATTTTATTAGGGCTTGCTTTCTAGGATGTTGCCCCCATATAAGCTCTAGTAAGAGTATTTGGTGCCCAGGAAGGGACTCGAACCCCCACAACCTTACGATCGCCAGCACCTGAAGCTGGTGCGTCTACCAATTTCGCCACCTGGGCATGCCTCTATTATAGAGGGATGGGCGTATTTGGACCTTTTCCAACCCAATTTGGCTTTTTCTCTTCAGACTTGGTGGTTTGATACAGTAGCCTTATTCATAACAAAAATAGATATCAGTAGATATATAGATAGGGCATGTATTGCCGAAGGAATTAAATGCGTAAAGCAAAAGACTTGGTGCCACGTGAGGCTGATCGTTTAGGAACAGTCCAGGGTCACCGAGATGGATTTGGATTTGTTATTCCCGATGATGGTGGTGAAGATATTTTTCTCTCAGAGCGAGAGATGTCTCGCGTCATGCACGGCGATAGGGTCAATGTCAGAGTGTTGGGAACAGATCGACGTGGTCGTCCAGAAGGGCAGATCGTTGAGGTGGTTCTACACGCAAATAAAGTCGTGATTGGGCGCCTCTTAAATGAAAATGGTGTGCTCATTGTTGCGCCAGAAGATAAACGCATTGGCCACGACATTTTGATACCGCCCAAAGGGCAAGGTGCAGCAAAGTTGGGTCAAGTTGTTAGCGTGGAGATTATTGATTACCCAGATAGCTATCGCCAAGCAGTGGGCCGTGTAGTTGAAGTCTTAGGCGAGATTGACGATCCCGGTATGGAGATCGAAATCGCTGTCCGCAAGTATGGCGTGCCACATGAGTTCTCGGCCGCTGCTAAGAAAGAGGCCACAGCGCTGCCGGACACGGTTCAGCAAGCAGATCTAGAAGGTCGGGTTGATTTGCGAGATGTGCCCTTAGTCACGATTGATGGCGCTGATGCCAGAGACTTCGATGACGCTGTTTATTGTGAGCCAGTCATGTACGGCAAGACTAAAGCTTGGCGTTTGATTGTAGCGATTGCTGACGTGTCACATTATGTGAAGCCTGGACATCCTTTGGATGATGAAGGCTTGCTGCGTGCGACTTCAGTCTACTTTCCAAGGCGCGTGATTCCGATGTTGCCTGAGAAGATCTCTAATGGTCTTTGCTCGCTAAACCCAGGTGTTGACCGTCTTTGTATGGTCTGTGACTCTGTTGTAGATAACAACGGCATTGTCTTGGCGTACCAGTTCTATCCAGCAGTCATGCATTCAGCCCAGCGCTTTACTTACGATACTGTTTGGGAGATTCTCTCTAATAGCAAGGGTCCTGAAGCGGCACGTTATGCGCAGTTCCGTCCATTACTGACTAATCTCTATTCTTTGTTCAAGATCCTCTTGTCTGCTCGTGAGAAGCGGGGGGCGATTGAGTTCGAAACCACTGAGACTCAAATTATTAGTAATGAGCTTGGCAAGATTTTACGAATTGAGCCGCGCCTACGGAATGATGCACATCGCCTCATTGAAGAGTGCATGCTGACGGCCAACGTTTGTGCCGCAGACTTCATTGAGAAAAACAAGCACCTGAGCTTATACCGCGTTCACGGAGAACCCTCTGAGGAGAAGTTGGTCACCCTGCGTCAGGTATTGAGAACCTCAGGCCTTTCATTAGATGGCGGCGAAAAGCCTAAGCCTAGAGATTATGCAAAGCTCATGCGCGAGGTTAAAGAGCGCCCAGATGCCAATATGCTCCAATCCGTAGTATTGCGTTCGATGCAGCAGGCGATGTATCAACCTGATAACGAAGGTCACTTCGGTTTGGCTTATCCAGCGTATTCCCATTTCACCAGCCCGATTCGACGTTATCCCGATTTATTAACCCATCGCGTGATCAAATCGATTCTGCAGAAAAAACCTTACGTACCGGTTCTGCCACCACTAGTGCCATTGAATCTAACTTTGCCGCGCAAGGGTAAAGGTCGTGAGAATGCAGTGAATGCGAAGAAATCGCAGAGTGATGCCAAGGCTGGACCAGTGAAGGGTGCCCGCCTACCAAAAGGTGCTAATGCTGCGTTGCCAATTTGGGGTCAGTTAGGGGTGCATTGCTCTTCTAATGAGCGACGGGCTGATGAGGCATCCCGCGATGTCGAGGCATGGCTCAAGTGCTACTACATGCGTGACCATCTTGGTCAGGAATATGCAGGAACAGTGACTGGCGTTGCAAATTTTGGATTATTTATTCAGCTTGAGACCCTGTTTGTTGAAGGCATGGTTCATGTGACTGAACTGGGTGGAGATTACTTCCAGTACGACGAGGCTCGTCAGGAATTACGTGGAGAGCGCACTGGTATTCGTTATCGTTTAGGCGATCGTTTACATGTTCTAGTAAGTCGTGTTGATTTAGATGCTCGCAAGATTGAATTTAGTCTAGTGAAATCAATGGGCGCTGAGCCTGGTGGATCTTCTAACCGCAGGCAATTAATACTAGCTACTGATACTGGAAAACCTAATAAGAAGGCTGCCCCCAAGCGAAATAGGTCTGACAATAAGACCCCACAAAAACCTGGCGGAGTAAATGTCAATGCAGCTAAATCTGCTGGAACATTAGGTGCCACACAATCCAAGAGTAAAGCTAGCCGAAAAAACGGCAAATCCAATAAGCCAGGGCGCTCTGTTGGTAAACCGGCTGGCAGCAAGCCGCCAGTCCGCTCTACCAATGCTCGTCGAAAATAAAGATTAAGTAAAAGAAGATGAAACAAATATTAGTTGGCTTTCATGCAGTACAGGCGCGTTTGCGCGTTGACCCAGATAGCCTGAAGTCGGTGTACTTTGATCCTAGTCGTCGCGACAGGCGTATGGGAGATTTCTTAAAACAGGCTGAAGAAAGTTTGGGTGAACGCTTACATGCCGCAGATTCTGAGCGTCTTCATAAATTAGCCGGTCATGATCGCCACCAAGGTGTCGTGGCCTTGGCCGAAAAGATGACGATTGCGCGCACTATTACTGAAGTTGTTGAGGATTTAGAAGGCAGTCCAAAGAAACCACTATTCCTAGTCTTAGATGGCGTCACTGATCCTCATAACTTTGGTGCGTGTTTGCGTGTAGCTGATGGTGCTGGTGTTGATGCGGTAGTGATCCCCAAAGATCGATCAGCTTCGATTAATGCCACAGTCAGTAAAGTGTCTAGTGGCGCGTCTGAAGTGATTCCAGTAATCACGGTAACCAATCTCGTGCGCAGCATGAAAGAGATGCAAGAGGCGGGTGTCTGGCTGATTGGCACTGATGATGAAGCGGAAAAATCAATTTATGATTTAGATCTCACCGGCCCTATTGCGATTGTGATGGGTGCGGAGGGTGAGGGTATGCGCCGCCTGACACGTGAGAACTGCGACGAGCTGGTTCACATCCCGATGCAGGGTGCAGTGGAAAGTTTGAATGTTTCGGTCGCAAGTGGCGTATGCTTGTATGAGGCATTAAGACAGCGCCTAGCTAAAGCTGCCAAGTAAATTACTCGAAAGGCTTATATGCAATGCAATATTGGACATACTGATCGTGTACTCCGCATGACTGTTGGTGTCACCTTGATGGGTCTAGCGGCATTTGGCATCACTGGGCCATGGGCGTGGATTGGAATTATTCCTCTGGCAACTGGAATGCTGGGTAACTGCCCAGCCTATAGCTTGCTTGGCATTAATACCGCTAAGAAGTAGGTAATAAACCTATTGATTGCTAAACTCTGACACCTCTTCTACCAAGTTAATCGGCATTACAAGGGTTTGTGGCAATACGACAGCCTTATTACCAAAATCGTTATCAAAGCCATCCTTCAGGGTGGCTTTTTTATCGCCGACAGTCCACCGTTGGCCACAAAGAGTCCTTTAATTATCTGCTATCTGCTATCTGCTATTTGTAATTTATAGACCTTGTAATAAAATGCACTCATAGTGATGAAGATTAATTATCTAGAAATAAAGACAAAATCTATTGAGATTCTGATCCCATTTGCGCTTTACTGGTTCTTTATTGGGTTTATGTCTTTGATTCCAGATGTACAGAGTAAGGATCTTACTTACTACCTATTCCTTCCCGCAGGTGTGAAGCTTTTTTCTGTCTTGATTTTTAGAATAAATGGCGCTGTTGGAATCGCTTTAGCCGTTTTTCTCCGTCTAATGCTTACAAACCCTTCTCAGCTTTGGTTTGGCTGTCTCATTATTTCAATCGTTTTAACCCTAGCTTTGTACGTAGTGGTTGAGGGAGCGCTCCAATTATTCAGGGTCGAAAGAAATCTATCCAATTTAAATTACTATCAAATAGTTGGATTAGCTTTCATAACTAGCGTGGTCAATGGTTTTCTTTTTTCATATGTAGCGAGTGCATTTGGCATAAGTCAGATGAGTAGTGGGCTATGGCATAAAGGAGCGGAGGTTGTTTTAGGTAATTTTGCAGGAAATGCTGCATTTGTATGTTTGGCGATGTTTTTGTTCAAACATAAAAACTTTGTCACCACTTTAATTAAAATAAAAATTGATAGGAACTAAAAAGTTCTTATCAATAGAATTGGAGGTAGCATTTAAATGACTAAATCAAAAGGATCTAGTTACATCCGCTTTCTGAATTTCATTGATGCTTTAGACGCCAAGAGTGGTGCAAAAAAGCTTGATGATATTGAAGAGCAATTGCTTAATATCATCATGAGGTCTTTCGCACAAGAGCGGGAAATTTTGGTGGGTGAGTTATTGGTTCTTGATACCATTGGTTCACAGGCGACATTACATGGGAGAATCGTCAATCTCAGAAAGTTGGGATATGTGGATTTAGTAGTGGATGTTACAGATGGAAGAAAGAAGAAAGTGGCGCCCACCAAGCTCGCAATTAAGCATTACGAAAGCCTATCTAAGCTTCTAAGCCAAGCAGCCGCTACCTAACAATAAAACAAATAGGGTTTAGTTAACGGGATGCCCCTTTTGGCTGGCGACTTTTTTCTGGGGAAGCCGAACGCTTCGGGTCGTTAGCGGTCATTGCGGAGAAGGTATTCGCAAAAGGCATTCTTGCATTTAAAAAGAAGCTTCTGCATCAAGAGGGTTAGGTACTGAATACGTCCTAGCCTCAATCTCAATTACGTGGCTAGTAGTGTTTCTAGTTTTTCTGTATCAATGCAGAAATTCCGAATGCCTTCGGCGAGCTTTTCTGTTGCCATGGCATCATTGTTTAACTGCAAGCGGAAGCTAGATTCATCTAGCTTTAAGGGGGTGATTGCTTCACCCGGAGCATTAGTCGCATCCAGTTTTTTGCTAACTGTGCCATTACTGCTCTGAAGCTCAGCCATGAGTTCGGGACTAATTGTTAATAGGTCACATCCTGCCAACTCCAAGATCTGACTGGTATTGCGAAAGCTAGCCCCCATGATTTCTGTGGGGATGCCAAAGTGCTTGTAGTAGTCAAAAATGCGCTTTACTGAAGTCACGCCGGGATCATTGGCGCCACCGTTATTGGCCTCACTCCAATTCACCGCAAGCTTTGCCTTGTGCCAATCGGTAATCCGACCCACAAATGGAGAAATGAGCTTTGCATTTGCGGCACCACAGGCTGCTGCTTGCACTAATGAAAAGAGCAAAGTCATATTGCAATGAATTCCAGCAGCCTCTAATTCTTTTGCAGCTGCAATTCCTTCCCAGGTTCCAGCCAATTTAATTAAGATGCGTTCGCGATGAATGCCATGTGATTCATAAAGGGCTATCAAATGCTTCGCCTTGGCTACCGTTGCCTTGGTATCAAAAGAGAGGCGGGCGTCCACTTCTGTAGATACTCTGCCAGGAACGATTTTGAGAATCTCTAAACCAAATGCGACCAAGATGTAATCAACCAAATCAGTAGGGCTCATATTAGGATGGGCATCCCTAACCGATTGCACTAGGGCTTGATAATTGCTTTGTTGGGCTGCCTTCAGAATGAGCGAAGGGTTAGTAGTCGCGTCCTGCGGATGGAACTCTTGCATCCGTTCGAAGTCACCTGTATCGGCAACAACAGTGGTGAGCTTTTTGAGTTGCTCTAGTTGGTTTTGGGCTGAAGAGGCGCTATTCATGGCTAGATTGGTCTAATTAAGGGGTCTGCATCAGTGGTGCTGATGAATATCATATGATAGATGCATTAATTACCCAGTTCCAGTAAAGGCATTTGGCAGGCTTATGAACCAAGATCAACTCAAACAAATGGTAGGTGATGCAGCGCGGGATGAAGTGCTGAAGCTTCCTGCGGGGCAAATTTTAGGAGTCGGAACTGGCTCAACAGCTAATTACTTTATTGATGCTCTAGCAGCGCATAAAGATCACTTTGCGGGAACAGTCTCGAGTTCGAATGCCACTACAGAGCGTTTGCTCAAACATGGATTTAAGGTGCTCGATCCGAATGATGTTGCTAGCCTTCCGGCTTATGTGGATGGCGCTGATGAAATCGATCCAGCAGGCCATATGATTAAGGGTGGTGGCGGAGCACTCACCCGTGAAAAGATTATTGCCTCTATGGCCAAGCAATTCATCTGTATCTGTGATTCATCAAAGCAGGTCCCAGTTCTGGGTAATTTTGCGTTGCCAGTAGAAATTATTCCGCTTGCAAAAGGGGTTATTACTAGAGAATTAGCAAAGTTGGGCGGCAAGGTAACACTGCGCCTGGCAAAAACGACGCGAGCAGACCTGAACCAAACGCCAAGCGAAGCATTTGTGACTGATAACGGTGGCTGGATATTGGATGTGGCTGGCTTGCAGATTGCAGATCCCATCACCATGGAAGCACAAATCAATCAAATTGCTGGCGTGATTACCGTTGGATTATTTGCTAAAGAAAAAGCGAATATCTTGCTGGTCAGCACTGCCTCGGGCGTAGAAAGAATCGTGCTGTAGTCATTAAAAAACCCGACGGGGTATGCCCATCGGGTTGTTTGCCATGGATTGCATGGCGCAGGCGCTCGGAAGGTATTTAGTTCCTTAGCCTATGAGCATATAGATATGCTCATTCTGAGTGGCTTTCGCCAATGTGGCGGAACACTATTTCTGTCGCACCACGATTACATCCTATGCTTCAAAATTTAGGGTGTCAACAAATCAAATCAATGAATGCAAATATATTTTTGCTGTGATGCAATACCTGATTTATTCTGCGGGCGGCACATAGCCTTGCGCAGTATCGGCACCACCTTCGAAGAAGTACTTTTCAACCTGTTTCAACAAATATTGACGTGCACGTGGATCGGCCATATTGAGGCGGTTTTCATTAATCAACATCGTTTGCTGCTTTAACCAGGCAGCCCATGCCTCTTTGGATACCTGATTCCAAATCTTTTTACCAAGGTCGCCGGGAAGTGGGGCGAAATCCATTCCTTCAGATTCTTTATTCAGTTTGATGCATTGAACCATGCGTACCATCTGTAATGCCTTTCTTGTTTCTTTTATAGATCTTTGGTTAAAACCATGGACTTACGGTCCCAGTTATAAATTTGTTTGCGTTCTTCGGGTAAATCATCCACCGTTGCCCGCTTGAAGCCGCGCTTCAAGAACCAGTGCTCTGTTCTGGTAGTCAGAACAAATAATTTTTTAATGCCTTCTTGTTTGGCACGCATTTCAACGCGCTTGAGAAGACGTTCGCCGTCACCAGACCCTTGAACGTCTGGATCAACCGCAAGACAGGCTAATTCGCCAACGCCATTAGGAAACGGGAAAAGGGCAGCACAACCGAAAAGAACGCGGTCATGTTCAATCACGGAGAAGCGCTGAATATCACGCTCGATAACGTCTTGACCACGAGCAGCCAAAATACCTTCATCCTCAAGCGGCATCGTGAGCTGCAAAATACCGCCCACGTCATCTTGATTGGCTTCACGTAAGTTTTCAATATCGGATGAGGCAAGCATCATGCCAATCCCATCGTGGGTAAAGAGTTCCTCGAGTAAGGCGCCATCTTGATCGCAGGGCAAAAAATGAACACGACTAACACCAGCACGGATTGCTCTGCCAGAGATATTGAGCAAGCTCTTCATACCAATATCTAGATCGGTATTCTCAACCATATAGTCTTGCAATTGAGGCATCGATAATTCGGTAATGAGATCGCCTTCTGCGTCATAAAGACCTTCATAAGGACTTAAGAAAATTAACTTATCTGCTTTGAGTGCAGCAGCAGTAGAGGCAGCTACATCTTCATAAGCCAAATTAAATGCTTGACCTGTAGGGGAGAAGCCCAGTGGCGAGAGTAGAACAATCTTATTACTGTCTAAGGATTGACCAATAGAACTAGAGTCTACTTTGCGTACTACACCAGTATGAATATAGTCGACCCCCTCTACAACACCCACCGGCATTGCAGTGATGAAGTTTCCAGAGATCACTGAAATACGGGAGCCTGCCATTGGCGTGTTTGGGAGACCACGGCTAAAGGCTGCTTCGATATCGAGGCGTAATTCACCAGCAGCCTCTTTGACGCACTCCAAAGCTGCAGCATCGGTAATGCGGTAATTCTGAATAGAGCTTTTACCAAACTTACTTTTAATCTTGCGCAACATCAGTTGCTCTTCAATCTGTGGACGAATACCATGAACCAAAACGATGCGCATGCCCATGGCATGCAACATAGCGATATCCTCAATCAGGTTCTCCAGACCGATTTCCTGCACTAGTTCACCAGCAAAGGCGATCACAAAGGTCTTTTCACGAAAGCTGTGAATGTAGGGCGCGACGTCGCGCAACCACCCTACGAAGGGGAAGTTGGAGGTAGTTTCATCGGCATTTGAAGCCGGGTTTGGTGCATTTGTTGGCATAGTGAGAAAATTATAGGGTGCAAGAGCCTATAAACCAACAAAAACCCAAAGCAATGCCAAAGCCTGTGCCTGCTTCCAACACCTCACGCAGGCTCGAAATTCGCTTTCCGGAAGAATTGCCTGTCTCTGGCCAGAGGCAAATAATCAAAGATGCCTTGCAGAGCCATCAGGTGGTCATTGTTTGCGGTGAGACAGGCTCAGGCAAGACTACCCAGCTACCAAAGATTTGCTTGGACCTGGGGCGTGGCACCATCAATGGCGGCAAGTTGATTGGTCATACTCAGCCTCGTCGTATTGCTGCGACCGCTACGGCGAAGAGAATTGCTCAAGAGCTCGGCTCGCCAATCGGTCAAGACGTAGGCTATCAAGTACGTTTTGCTGATAAGACAAGCCACACGGCCTCTATCAAGCTCATGACAGACGGAATCTTGCTGGCAGAGACCCAGCGCGACCCTCAGCTCAAAGCCTATGACACCCTCATCATCGATGAAGCCCATGAGCGGAGTTTAAATATTGATTTTCTTTTGGGATATCTGCGTCAGCTGCTACCAAAGAGACCGGATCTCAAACTCATCATCACCTCTGCAACGATTGACGCTCAGCGTTTTGCCGAGCACTTTGCCATCAACGGCAAAGTGGCGCCAGTGATTGAGGTGAGTGGAAGATTATTTCCAGTAGAACAGCGTTATTCACCGCTTGAGCCTGATGCTAAACCGGATGGAAAAAAAGAATCCAAGGCTGCGAAAGAAATTCCGGATGCCGTTACTGAAGAAATCGCTAACCTTTGGAGAGAGGGCGCGGCAGGCGCCGGTGATGTGTTGGTCTTTCTGCCGGGTGAGCGAGAGATACGGGATTGCGCCGAAGCCCTGCGCAAGGATCATGTATTGCAGCAGCGTTTTCATCCAGAGATTCTGAGTCTATTTGCCCGCCAATCGGTAGCAGAGCAAGAGCGGGTATTTAATCCAGGCAATGGACGTCGTATCATTCTGACGACCAACGTTGCTGAAACTTCTTTAACGGTGCCCAATATTCGTTATGTGATTGACAGTGGCCTGGCTAGAGTCAAGCGCTACTCTTATCGTAATAAGGTAGAGCAATTACAGATTGAGCCCATCTCCCAGGCTGCCGCCAACCAAAGAGCCGGTCGTTGTGGTCGTGTATCGGATGGCACCTGTATCCGGTTATATAGTGAGCTAGATTACCAAGGGCGCCCCAAATTTACCGACCCCGAAATTTTGCGCAGTTCATTGGCAGCAGTTTTACTACGCATGAGCTCGTTGCGTCTGCCAAAAATTCAGCATTTCCCATTCATTGATAAGCCTCTTGGTAGAGCAATAGTAGATGGGGTCCAACTCTTAGATGAATTAGGTGCTATCGAGTTTGATGACTCAGATGCTGGCGATGGCAAGGATATCAATAACAGCTTTAAGCTCACAGCCATTGGTAAGCAATTAGCAGAGTTGCCATTAGATCCCCGCATTGGTCGCATATTACTATCGGCTAAAGAGCAAAACGCTTTAAAAGAAGTGACCATCATCGCATCGGCTCTAGCTACACAAGATCCCCGGGATAGACCGATGGATCAGGCGGCGGCTGCAGATCAAGCACACCTACAATTTGCCGACGAGCGCTCAGAGTTTCTGAGCTTTGTAAAACTCTGGAATTGGTATCAGGATGCTCTTCAACACAAGCATAGCAATCGCCAGCTAGAGAATTTATGTAAAAGTAAATTCTTGTCGCCGCGTCGTTTACGTGAATGGCGAGATGTGCATGGCCAACTGCATACGATGCTTGGTGAGAAGGGGTGGAAAGAAAATAGTTTGGCAGCTACATACGAACAGGTGCATTTATCTTTATTGACCGGTTTGTTGGGCTACGTTGCGAAAAAAGAAGAGGATGAAAAATCCCAGGACCGCAATAGCAAAACTGGCGGCTATGTGGGTGCAAGAGGAATACGTCCCTTTATTTGGCCCGGATCAACCATTGGCAAGAAAGCGGGTGCCTGGATCTTAGCTGGTGAACTGCAAGAGACTAATCGCATGTATGCCCGCACAATTGCCAAGATTGAGCCGCAATGGGTTGAGCAAGTAGCAGCCCACCGCCTGATCAAGTCATTAAGTGATCCGTTTTGGGATAACCGCCAAGGTGAAGTGCTGGCATTTGAGCGTGGCACCTTATATGGTTTGCCGATTTACCATGGCCGACGTGTGCGTTATGAGCCCCACAACCCAGATGAAGCCCGTGAGTTATTTATACGTCAAGCCTTAGTTCAAGAAGAATTGTTTGGGCGTATGGACACACCAGCATTGCAGCGCGAAACAGAGGCAGATGCCAAGAAAAAATATCCTGGATTATTTAACTTCTTTTGGCATAACCGTCGCCTCATCAAAGAAATTGAAGCGCTTGAGCATCGCTCACGCCGTCCTGATGTGTTGGTTGACGATGATCTTCTCTTTGCATTCTATGAGTCACGCATTCCGAAAGAGATCCGGAGTCGGGATGAGTTGAAGTCTTGGCTTAAGAAGGAAGTTGAGCTAGATAATCAGCTACGACTCGAAAAAGCGGATTTGATGCGACATGAAGCTGCTGGCATCACAGTGGATCGCTATCCAAAGAAAATGATGGTGGGTGGCGCAGAGCTTAGCCTTACTTATCATTTCGAACCCGGCAGCCCAAAGGACGGAGTGACATTAGTGGTGCCACTGACACAACTAAACCAAGTAGATGGTCGTCGTTCTGAATGGTTGGTGCCCGGGATGTGTGAGGAGAAAGTGCTCCTCCTGTTGAAATCCTTGCCGCAAAAACTCAGACGGCATTGTGTACCGTTGCCTGATTATGCAAAGTCATTCTTAGAGCGCATGCTAGAAGAAAAACAATTTGGGGTGGGGGATTTCTTAGACAGTCTGATTGGAGATATCCGCAAAGAGCGCGGTTTGGAAATTAAACGTACTGACTTTAGGCCTGAATCATTACCTTTGCACTCATCCATGAACTTCCGCCTGATTGATGAACATGGTCGCCAGCTTGAAGTAGAGCGCAACTTAGCGCGCTTACGTTCTGAATATGGTGAAACGGCACGCAGCGCTTTTCAGGCGATTGCTCAAGAAACGGCCCAGGTCGAACTTGGGGTTGAGCTAGCACCTAGGCTTGATGGATCGAAACCCGCCATTGATAAAGCGCGCCAAGTTGAGCAGGGTGGCTATCGTACCTGGGAGTTTGGTGAGCTACCGGAGACATTGGAAATCCAAAAAGGAAATAGAACGCTATTTGGTTATCCTGCCTTGGTTGATCATGGAGACTACTGTGACTTAGAAGTCTTCGATGATCTATTGGAGGCTCGAAAGCAACATCAGTTTGGGTTGCGCCGCTTATTTGCTTTAAATAACAAAGATACTTTGAAGGCCTTGCAAAAACAGTTGCCAGGTATTCGTGAACTGGGCTTGTTGTTTATCAATGTGGGATCGGTAGAAGGTCTGATAGAACAGATTCTCAATTTGGCACTAGAGCGTGCTTTTATGATTGATCCGCTACCAATCAACCCAGAGCAATTTGCTGAACGCTTACAAGCGGGTAAAGCGCGCTTAGCCTTAATCGCTCAGGAAATTTCACGGCATGCATTGAATGCGCTCCAAGCGCATGCAGATTTACAGAAAAAAATTGCTCAGGCTAAAGCAGCATCGCCAAGCGCCTATGCCGATATTCAAACCCAAATGCAAGCGTTGATCTTCCCTAAGTTCGTAGCGGAAATTCCCTATGGGCAATTAGTGCATGTGCCCCGTTACTTAAAAGCCATTGCCATGCGAATTGATAAGTTGAGGACGAATCCCAGTCGGGATGCGCAATGTCAAAAGGATTGGGAATCCGTAGCGCGGCCGTGGCAAAAGTTACTACAGGGTAATAGGGGTTCTGCCTCTTATGCCATGACGGAAGATCAGGCTTTACAAGATTTCCGTTGGCAGTTGGAGGAGTTAAGGGTGGCTTTATACGCCCAGGAACTAAAAACCCCAAGCCCAATGTCTCTAAAACGACTAGAAAAAGTTTTGGCTAGCTTGCGCTGAGCCAAATCCACAGCACTATAGAGGATATTGGATGGTAAGAAAGGCCTCTTGATTGCTTACAATAGAAGTATGCACACATTTATCAAGATTAGAGAATTTCGCACTATTGCGGCCTCCTCTTTGTTAGCCTTACTTTCAGTAAACCCTTTTGCGCTCGCACAAACCAACGTCCCTACAGCTCAGACCCCTGTAGCAAATCAGCCGAAGCTGGCGATTATTCTCAATTCCGGAGAAGCTTCCGTGAGTTTGATTGATATGCCGACGCGTCAAGTGATGAAGACGATCCCTGTTGGAAAAGAGCCTCATCATTTGATGATGACCCCAGATCAAAAAACCTTATTGATTGCTAATGCAGCAGGTAATGATGTGGTGTTAATGAACCCAAGCACTGGGGAGTTAACTGGAAAAATACCAAACATCATTGATCCTTACCAAATTGGATACTCACCAAACCACAAATGGTTTGTAGCAAACGGTAATCGTTTGGATCGGGTAGATATTTATGCGGCTGATGGTGCTAATCTCAAATTAGCAAAGACTGTGAAGTTGGCGAAAACCCCGAGTCACATTGCATTTACTGCCGATAGCAAAATTGCATTCATTACTTTACAAGACTCTAGCGAACTTGCAGCAATCGATTTAGAAACCCAAAATGTTCTTTGGGTTATGCCTACGGGCAAAGTTCCTGCTGGTTTATGGATGACTCCTGGAGATCAGTACTTATTAGTCGGTATCACTGGCGATAACTACGTACAAGTGATTGATTGGAAGGCGCGTAAGGAAGTAAAGCGCATCCCGACAGGTAAGGGCGCCCATAACTTCCGGCCCCTGGGCGATAAGAAGCATGTATTTGTCAGCAACCGAATTGCTTCCACTATTAGTCTGATCAATATGCAGACTTTAGAAAAAGAGGGTGATATCACTGGCCTGCCAGCGGGTCCAGACGATATGGAAATCACCCCTGACGGTAAAACCATGTGGGTTACCTTTAGATTCTCCAAAAAAGTGGGCGTGATTGACATACCGTCCATGAAACTCATGACAGTCATCCCTGTAGGCAAGTCACCCCATGGCGTGTTCTTTTATCCTAGAGCCTCTTGGGAATAAAGATTCAGCATGAAGTGCAAACAACTCATCCATCTAACAGCCGCGCTACTGCTCGGCTGTTTTGCTTTTGGCATTAGCGCGCAATCTAGCTGCAATAAAACGGTTTACCTGAGCTTTGATACAGGCAATATGTCTGTTGCAAATAAGGTCTCTGAGATTCTGAAGCGCCAAGATGTGAAAGCGACCTTCTTCTTGTCTAATGAGAAAACGTATCGTGGTGATTTTGCGTTAGATGATTCTTGGAAGACTTACTGGCAAGAGCGGGCTAAAGAAGGGCACCATTTTGGCAGTCATACCTATGATCACACCTATTTTGTAAAAGATGGGCCTAAAGGGGAAGTCTTTGAGAAACCCCAGTTTGGTCCTAAAGCGGGAATGACACTTCTGTATAACGAGGCGGCGATGTGCAAAGAAATTCGCAAGGTAGATCAGCGCTTTCAGGAGTTAACTAATCAGCCATTAGAAAGAATCTGGCGCGCTCCCGGTGGCAAAACTTCCCAAGCCCTCGTCCGCATGGGGGATATGTGCGGATATCAACATATTGGATGGGCGCCAGCTGGCTTTTTGGGCGATGAATTGAATTCTGACAGGCACCCGAATCACCTGCTCTTGGATAAAGCGAGTCGGGATATCAAAGATGGTGATATCACCATGGCTCACTTGGGTATTTGGTCCAGAAAGGATCCCTGGGCACCCGCCGTTTTAGAGCAATTGATTGTGAACCTGAAAAATCGGGGCTTTTGCTTTGGCTTATTACCTAAAGCACCCATCGCCCCCAAAGTTTCCCCAATTCAGTCAAAATAAAGCATGAACTTGAACTCAATCACTTCATCTCTCTCGAGCGCCTATGGGAGTATTCAGGAATTTATCTTTGCCAATCTGGTTGGCCCTCTCTTGTATCAATTGGATTTGATGTCATGGGCGGAAGATGTATTCGATGGCATCGATTGGTTTTTATTTGGTTGCATTCAGATTGGGTTGATTGTTGTTGTGCTCAGAACGTGGGAGCGGCTTACTCCAGCAGAAACCCAAGAGCGCTTTGCGAAAGCAAGTAGGGCAGATGTCTTCTACACCCTGTTTCATCGCCTAGGCATTTTTCATGGATTGATTTTTATTGCACTGTCTGGATTCTTTTTTGAAATCGATTCCATCTTGCATGATTTTCGTTTTGATCGTTTCAACGTGGAATCATGGTGGCCCGGCGTTAGCTCAATTCCAGTAGTGAGTTTCTTGATCTACTTGGTTCTGCTGGACTTTGTTGAGTATCTCTACCATCGCGCCTCACATACCTTTAACTGGTGGTGGCAATTACATGCGCTACACCATAGTCAAACAGTGATGACTGCTTGGTCAGATAATCGCAATCATATTTTGGATGACATCCTGCGAGCAGTAGTGATGGCCTTCTTTGCACTGCTGTTTGGAGTATCTCCAGGCCAGTTCATTATGCTGATTGCATTGAGTCAGTTTATTCAGAGTTGGCAACATGCCAATATCAAAGCCCATTTAGGTGGCGCTAAGTATTTCTTAATATCTCCGCTCTATCACCGCATGCACCATGCGGTGGGTTATGGGCATGAAGCTATCGGGAAGCCTGGCGTTCTCGGCGGTTGTAATTTTGGAATTTTATTTCCCTGGTGGGATATGGTGTTTAGAACGGCTATTTTCCCTAAAGAGGTCTATCCTACGGGGGTGAGAAATTACACTGTTTCACAAAATATTCTCGCTCAGCAATGGCAGGGTCTTGTGAATGCAGTCAAAGAGTTAATGCCAAAGTAAACATACGTGGGCTGATGTCCAAGGTGTGAAGGAGGATTTATGGTTGGATTGCAGCAGGTATTTAAATCATTTGGTTTGGCATTGGTAGGAACCATGCATCCAAGAATGCTATGGCTTAGCTTACGACCATTTTTGATTGTTTCCATTTTATGGGGCTGCCTGATCTGGCTCACCTGGACTCCCGCATTAGCAGTGCTGAGTGAGTTTCTGACCAACTCATTGTTTACGAATTGGATTCAAGAGGGCTTAATCTGGGCTGGCTTTGAAAACGCCAGAGCCTGGATTGCGCCATTATTTTTTGTCATGCTCATCATTCCCCTGATCACGATTAGCTTGCTGGTATTGATTGCTTTTTCCACTGTGCCTGCTATTGTCAGCATTGTGGTCAGACAAGCGCATTACCAGGATCTGGAATGCAAGCGTGGCGGCGGTTTATTTGGAAGCTTAATTTATACCTTGTGGTCTGCATTGATTTGTCTTGTATTAGTCATGCTGACATTGCCTGTATGGTGGATTCCTCCATTGGTAGCGGTATTGCCACCGTTGCTTTGGGGGTGGTTGACAATGCGCCTCATGTCTTACGATGTGCTTGCTAAGCATGCTAGCGTAGATGAGCGTGATCAGCTAATCGAAAAATATCGTTGGCCTTTGTTGTGGATGGGTATTGCCTCTGGGATGCTTGGCGCGGTGCCTACCTTCTTTTGGGCTACATCCGCGTTGGCCTTAGTCTTATTCCCGTTAGTGAGCTTTGTAGCGCTGTGGATTTATTCTTTAATTTTTGTCTTCGCAGCACTTTGGTTTAGTCACTTCTTACTGGATGCTTTAAAAGAAATGCGACAAGAAGAATTGGATAAAGCGTTAACAGTGCACTCGCGTGTAGTGGATATGGAACTCCCTTACCATGGTTGATGCAATCAAAAAAGTTGGAATAGATGTGCCTGCTGTAGTAGAGCCTATTAAAGCGCAACGTCGCTTTGGCATAATCGTTATTGGTGATGAGATCTTGTCTGGTCGTCGTCAAGATAAGCATCTGGCAACACTCATTGATTTACTGAATGAAAGAGGCTTAAGCCTTGCTTGGGCCAAGTATGTAGCGGATGATCCTGAGCAAATTACCGCAACACTGAAAGCCAGTTTCGCCAGTGGCGATGTGGTGTTTAGTACTGGTGGTATTGGTGCAACGCCGGATGATCACACGCGTCAATGCGCCGCATTAGCGCTGGGAACCAAAACAGAATTACATCCAAGCGCACAAGAATTGATTGCGGGTCGAATTCAGTCGATGGCTGAAGGTGATCCCATTAAGGCAGATTTAAATACACCAGAGAATCAACAACGCTTCAAGATGGGTGAGTTTCCAATTGGCAGCGAAATCATTCCGAATCCCTATAACCAGATTCCGGGCTTTCGAATTCAAGAACACCATTTTGTTCCTGGCTTTCCGGTGATGGCTGCGCCCATGATGGCATGGTGCCTTGATACTTATTACCAAGATCTCTTTCATCAAGAGAACAGAGTAGAGCAGAGTTTCATTGTCCCCATGGGAATCGAATCTACTTTGACGCCGTTAATGGAGCGTATAGAGGCAAGTTATCCTGGCGTGAAGGTCTTTAGCCTACCCTCGGTTGGCGATGCCACAAAGGGCGGGGTTTACGCCCAACGCCACATTGAGCTGGGTATTAAAGGGAACGCCAATCTACTAGAAAGCGCTTGGATTGCTCTTAGGACTGGCACCCAAGACCTGGGTTATGAAATCCACGATATCAGCTAAGTAGTAAGCAATCCTATTTGCACCAAATAAGTGCAAATAGAGGGTTTTTGACTGATAGCGAAGGAATTGAGCACTTAATTAGTGCAATAATGAGAGTTCCCATTTGTTTGCTTCAGTAAATTACATACATCCAATAGGCATGTTTGGTGCCTGGAATGAACAAGGGTGTATGCCTTGAGTTTGAATTCCGAATTTAGTTAATAGAGGAGATTTGCATGACGAAGACCGTCGCTGATGTGATGAAGTTAGTTAAAGAGAAAGAATGTACTTTTGTTGATTTCCGCTTTGTAGATACAAAGGGTAAAGAACAGCACACTACAGTTCCTATCTCAGCTTTTGACGAAGACAAATTTGAGAACGGTCATGCATTTGACGGTTCTTCTATCGCTGGTTGGAAGGGTATTGAAGCTTCGGACATGTTGCTCAAACCAGATCCAACAGCTGCTTACATTGACCCATTTTATGAAGAGCCAACCTTGGTTCTCACTTGTGACGTGATCGAGCCAGCAGATGGCAAAGGTTATGACCGTGACCCACGTTCTATTGCAAAACGCGCTGAAGCTTATTTGAAGAGTACGGGTTTAGGTGATGCTGCTTATTTTGGTCCAGAGCCAGAATTCTTTATTTTTGATGGCGTTCGCTGGGGTGCAGACATGCAGGGTTGCTTCGTGAAGATTGATTCCGAAGAAGCGCCATGGTCATCAGGTGCAGAAATCGAAGGTGGTAACACTGGTCACCGTCCAGGTAAAAAAGGCGGCTACTTCCCAGTTGCTCCTGTTGATACATTCCAAGATATGCGTTCTGAAATGTGCTTGATTCTTGAATCATTGGGCATTCCAGTGGAAGTTCACCACCATGAAGTTGCTGGTCAAGGCCAAAACGAATTGGGTACTAAGTTCAGCACATTGACCCAACGCGCTGACTGGACTATCTGGCAGAAATATGTCATTCATAACGTTGCTCATGCTTATGGCAAGACAGCAACCTTTATGCCTAAGCCAGTAGTTGGCGATAATGGTTCAGGTATGCACGTTCACCAATCTGTTTGGAAAAACGGCGAGAACTTGTTTGCTGGTAATGGTTATGCTGGTTTGTCAGAGTTTGCTCTGTTCTACATCGGCGGCATCATTAAGCACGCTAAAGCATTGAACGCGATTACTAACCCAGGTACAAACTCATACAAGCGTTTGGTTCCAGGCTTTGAGGCTCCAGTGAAGTTGGCTTACTCAGCACGCAATCGTTCTGCTTCTATCCGTATTCCGCACGTTCCGAATCCTAAGGGTCGTCGTATTGAAACGCGCTTCCCAGATCCATTGGCCAACCCATACCTCTGCTTCTCTGCCTTGTTGATGGCTGGTTTGGATGGCGTACAGAACAAGATTCACCCAGGCGAAGCTGCCGATAAGAACTTGTATGACTTGCCTCCAGAAGAAGATGCAAAAATTCCAACCGTGTGCGCAAGTTTGGAAGAGGCTTTAGATGCATTGAAGAAAGATCATGAGTTCTTGACTCGTGGTGGAGTATTTACAGAGTCTATGATTGATGCCTATATCAATTTGAAGATGGAAGATGTCACACGTTTCCGTATGACAACGCATCCAATCGAATTTGATATGTACTACTCCCTGTAAGCGAAGGAGAGAACTTGAGCGCAGGTCTGTTGCGCAATTCGTTCAAGGGAGCAGCTTCGGCTGCTCCTTTTTTTCCGACATTGCTTGATCAGATGCCAAATGCCATTGTGGTATTTATGGCTGAGAACCAACAATTGGTTTATGTAAATCCAGCTGCTGAGTCAGCGCTGGATCTCTCACGTAAATCTCTTGAGGGTCAATCTGTGCAGGATTTGTTTGGCGATACAGGTGCGTTAAATGACATGATTACCGAGGTAAAACTCGGACATGTTCAAGCGCAGCGTCAAGAAATGGTTTTACATTCATTACCAGGAAGTATTCATCAAGATTCGATCCCGGCACATGTGGTTATCGCTGCGCTAGAAGACCCCGACTTGATCATGATGGAGTGGTTTCCCATTGACCAGCAGCTACGGAGCGAACGTGATGAGCGTGTTACGCAGCAAGTGGAAGCGAATAAACAATTAATGCGCAATTTAGCGCATGAGATTAAAAATCCACTCGGCGGAATTCGTGGCGCAGCCCAGTTATTGGAATTTGAGTTGCCTGAAAAAGGCCTGCGTGAATACACTCAAGTCATCATTAAGGAATCTGATCGCCTTCAAACTTTGGTAGATCGATTATTAGCACCACATCGTAAGGCCCATGTCATGGAGGCCTTTAGTGTGCATGAAGCACTCGAGCGTGTGCGTAGCTTAGTCCTTGCAGAATTTCCTAAGGGCTTAAAAATTATTCGGAACTACGATACTAGTCTTCCGGATGTAATGGGCGATCGTGAACAACTGATTCAGGCAGTTTTAAATATTGTGCATAACGCAGCACAAGCACTTTCTGAAGAGATTCAGACTGGCGTAGCTCAAATTGAATTAAAAACCCGAGTCGCAAGGTCGGTCACGATCGCAAAACATCGTTACAAACTTGCGATGGATCTGCATGTAGTTGATAACGGACCTGGTATTCCAGAAGAAATCATTGAGCGTATTTTCTTTCCCCTCGTTTCTGGTAGAGAAGGGGGTAGTGGTTTGGGTCTTACATTAGCACAAACCTTTGTGCAGCAACATCAGGGCTTTATTGCATGTGATAGCCGCCCTGGACGTACCGATTTTCATATTCAAATTCCATACCGTAGGCAGGAGAAAGCATCATGAAACCAATTTGGATCGTCGATGATGACCAATCAATTCGTTGGGTCTTAGAGAAAGCCTTAGCGCGTGAGAATATTCCGCACAAGAGCTTTTCCAATCCAAATGATGTTCTGAATGCATTAGAGAAAGAGTCGCCTCAGGTTCTCATCTCAGATATTCGCATGCCCCGCGGTAATGGCTTGGATTTATTGCAACACGTAAAGGCCAGTCATCCGAATTTGCCCGTCATCATCATGACTGCCTATTCAGATTTGGATTCTGCAGTGTCGTCATTTCAGGGTGGCGCATTTGAATACCTCACCAAACCGTTTGATGTAGAAAAAGCTGTTGAGTTAATCCACCGTGCGGTAGAGCAGGGGATACGCAATGAATCTGGCACTAAGGACCCTGCCGGTTGGAGACAAGAATCGACTGAGATAATTGGCCAGGCTCCAGCAATGCAGGAAATCTTTCGGGCAATTGGTCGTTTAGCCCAATCCCATGCAACCGTATTGATTACTGGCGAATCCGGAACTGGGAAAGAGTTAGTTGCCCATGCGCTTCATAAGCATAGCCCAAGATCTAAAGGCCCATTTGTATCTTTAAGCACCTCAGCTGTTCCTAAAGACCTACTCGAATCTGAATTGTTCGGTCATGAGCGTGGGGCGTTCCCAGGGGCGCAGACTTTACGTCGTGGTCGTTTTGAGCAGGCGGATGGCGGTACATTATTCTTAGGTGAAATCGGTGACCTACCATTTGATTTGCAGACACGCCTCCTACGCGTATTGTCAGATGGTCATTTTTACCGCCTAGGTGGACAAGATCCAATCAAGGCCAATGTTCGTATCATCGCTTCTACGCATCAAAACCTGGATACCAGAGTAGCAGCAGGATTTTTCCGTGAAGACTTACTGCATCGCTTGAATGTGATTCGTCTGCGGATGCCTGCATTGCGCGAGCGTAGTGAAGATATTCCGATGTTAGCAAGACACTTCATGCTCAGTTGCGCTAAATCATTAGGAGTTGATCCTAAAAAGCTTTCTGACGAGGTGCTTAAAGAAATCGCTGCACTGCCATTCCCGGGTAATGTTCGTCAATTAGAGAACTTATGCCATTGGCTCACTGTGATGACGCCAGCTAACGTTATTGGCGTTAGCGATCTGCCTGCCGATATCGTTGCAGAGGCTAGTGAGCAGCCAGTCATTTTGCATGGTGACTCATCTCCAAGTAACCCAGCTGCTGCAAAGGTTCTAGCTGGAGATTGGGAGAGCGGTCTTGGACGTTTGGCTGTGAAAATGCTGCAGGATGGCGATAAAGAGGTTTACGATGCGCTATGCTCACGTTTTGAGAAAGCGGTATTGCAAGCGGCGCTTGAGGTAACTCGGGGTCGTCGAGTAGAGGCAGCGCAACGCCTGGGCATCGGTCGCAATACGATTACCCGTAAATTGCAGGAACTGGGGATAGATGACTGATTCAATTCGAATTGCGGCGTGGAATGTTAATTCCTTAAAGGTACGCCTTCCACACGTGCTTCGTTGGTTACAAGATCAAGAGAGAAAAAACCAGCCAATTGATGCTTTGTGCTTGCAAGAGCTCAAGCTCACGGATGATAAGTATCCCCACCAAGATCTAGAGGCAGCAGGTTACCTCAGCCTCGCTGCTGGGCAAAAGACCTATAACGGTGTTGCTATCATTGTCCGCAAAGCAGCCTTAGCCCCAATTGCATCAGATATAGCAACAACTTTTCTGAAGCCCAGTAGAAATATTCCTAACTACCAAGATGAGCAGCAGCGCATCTTAGCGGCAACCATTCCATTTGCAGGAATGCAACCCATTAGACTCATTTCCGCTTACTTTCCAAATGGACAATCACCCGATAGCGATAAGTTCATTTATAAACTGAATTGGTTAAGCGCGTTACAAAATTGGTTAGAGCAAGAGCTTCAACAAAACCAACGCTTAGCCTTACTAGGCGACTTCAATATTGCACCAGCAGATGCAGATGTCCATGATCCTCAAGCTTGGGAAGGGCAGAACTTGGTATCTCCACCAGAGAGAAACGCTTTCCAAGAATTAATCAAGCTCGGATTGTCTGATTCCTTCCGAATGTTTGAGCAAGCACCCAAAACCTTTAGTTGGTGGGACTACCGTATGATGGGGTTCAGAAGAAATGCCGGTATGCGTATTGATCACGTTCTGCTTAGTAAGGCATTGCAAGAAAAATGCAGTTCCAGTATTGTTGATAAAGAGCCTAGAGCCTGGGAGCAACCATCAGATCACGCTCCCATAATTGCCACTATTCAGAAGTAATTCGCAATCTCATAAAAAGTGAAATGATGATGAAATCAATTAAGCCTTTATTTGCAATAGCCTTAGCTATCCTAGCCACGAATGCATTAGCGCTTACCCATCTCGATGGCAAAGTGCCCTACGAAGATATCGATGCTACGCTGATTACTATTGTGGGAGCCCCCAAGACAACGCTAGGGCAGGATTTTAAATATCCAACAGGGCAACCACTCATTAAGGCTTTTCTGATCGATATTCCAGTAGGTAAGCAAACCGAGCTTCATAAACATTATGTTCCTCTTTATATTTATGTAGTGTCTGGGGATTTGGAAGTAGATTATGGAAGCAAGGGTAAGAAAATCTATAAACCAGGCACGTCTTTTGTAGAGGCCATGGATTGGTGTCACCTAGGTAAGGTATCAGGCAAAACACCTGTAAAAGTGATTGGTGTTTACTTAGGCGAAACCAACCCAGACCAAATTAAACCCACAAGCTGTACCGAGCCAAATTAAATTAGTAGCGTTTGTAGGCTAGTTTTAACTTTAGAAATCGTCGGGCTGCAGGCCATGATGGCTACCTAAAAGAAAGAAAAGGATTTATGAATCAAGAAAAAAATAGTAATGAAAAAAGGATTGATAATTCAGGAGCCATTGAAAAAGGCTTGGAAAAATTTATATTCAATAGTAGATGGATCTTAACCATCTTCTATGTTTTTTTGGTTTTAGCTTTAGCTATCCTCGCTATTAAGTTTTTACAGGAATTTGCGCATTTCAGCTTATCTTTCTGGGATGCTTCCGAGGCTGAGCTTTTATCCGGCATATTGGGCCTGGTTGATAAGACACTCCTTGCTAATTTATTAATATTAGTAATCTTTTCTGGATATGAAAACTTTGTTTCAATTATTGGTGCCGCAAAAGATAGCGATGATCGGCCAAGCTGGATGGGTGAGGTGGATTTTGCAGGACTTAAACTGAAATTAATTGGATCTATTGTTGCTCTATCCGGGATTAATCTTTTAGCGGCCTTTTTGGAAATTTCCACTACAAACAAAGAGAACTTAGGTTGGATGATTGGAATTCATCTTGTATTCGTTATTACCGCTGTATTATTCGCACTCTCTGAACGCATCATGATTCATTACAAAAAATAATCTAGCATTTTAGTCAGCGTCTGCCAGCAATAAAATCAACGGCTTAGGAATATCCCCCTAAGCCGTTTTAATTTGCGTGAGACACAGTGGGTGGCCAAGATGCCTAGATTTTCCACAGCAACTGCCCAAGATATGTGGGTTAACCCTAAGTTGCTGATTGTGTCAGTATTGTCATTTGATTGATATCAACCTTAAGTAGTATCAATATAGCTAATTGCAATTGTGTAATAGCTTTCACGATGAAGGAAAACGAAATGGCACATGTTGGACATAGTTGGTTAAAAACTAATCCTGGAAGTTACCAGAAAGTATGTGATCGTTACCATCAATTTGCTTCAGAGGTTTTGGCTCATAATGCAGATCTTCATGATGTCATTATTGTTGGCAATCAAGCACAAAATACCATTGAAGGTTTTGGTATATGGGAAAACGCAGCTCATGCTGCATCCTTAGAAGATACTCAAGATTTTGCAGCATTTATGGCAGATGTTGCTAATGATTTAGCTGAACCATATCATCGCAATGATTTGGTTTTACTGTATCGCATGAATCCTAAGTCTTAAAATATTTTTTACTTTATTAAGTGCAGACCCGCTTTCGAGCGGGTTTTGTCTTTACGGTTTTTATTTAAGCCAGTCCACCATGTCTTAGCAGAGCATCAATACTAGGCTCTCTTCCACGGAAGGCTTTGAAGGACTCCGCTGCAGGACGACTGCCTCCGACTTCTAGAATCTCTTCACGGTAACGGGTTCCCGTTTTGGCATCTAGCACGCTACCAGTCAGCTTTGCGGCCTCTTCAAATGCGGAGTAAGCATCAGCAGAGAGAACCTCTGCCCATTTGTAACTGTAATAACCAGCTGCATAGCCACCAGCAAAGATATGGCTAAAGGTATTAATCCAACGAGAGATCTCAGGCTGGTGGATAACATTAAATTCATCCGCAATTTCTCGGGAAACATCCAATACGGCATGACCCTTGGCATTGTTTGCATCAAAGTTGGAGTGCAATCTCCAATCTGTTAATGACATCACAATTTGGCGTAATGTCATGTAGCCATTTTGGAAATTCTTGGCAGCAAGAATTTTTTCAAATAACTCACGCGGTAAAGGTTTCCCTGTTTCCACATGGTCAGTCATTTTCTCGAGTACCTCCCATTCCCAACAGAAGTTTTCCATAAATTGACTTGGCAATTCCACGGCGTCCCATTCAACACCATTGATGCCTGAGACACCTAAAGCGCCTACTTGTGTGAGGAGGTGATGTAAGCCATGACCACTTTCATGGAAGAGGGTGATCACATCATCATGAGTAATGGTGGGTTGACGCAATACGCCATCTACTTTTACTGGCGGCGCAAAGTTGCAAACCAGATAGGCCACTGGCACCTGGATCTCACCATTGGAAAGCACTCTACGACCGCGGGCATCATCCATCCAAGCCCCACCACGCTTACCAGGGCGGGCATAAGGGTCTAAATAAAAATACGCCACGATATTCCCTTTGGCATTACTGACTGAAAATGATTGCACATCAGCATGCCAGGTTGGCAAATCGGCAGCTGCAATCTTGACACCAAACAGTGTCTGAATCACTTGAAATAAGCCATCCAATACTTTGGGTAAAGGAAAGTACTGCTTGAGTTCATTTTCTGAAAATGAATAGCGCTCTTGTTTGAGTCTTTCAGAGACAAACGGAACATCCCAGGGTTCTAAGCCATCTGCAAGTCCTAGATTAGATTTTCCAAACGCGCAGAGCTCTATCCAATCCTTTTTAGCAAATGGTTTCGCTTTAATTGCAAAATGACTCAAGAAGCCATCTACCTCCTCTACGTTATTAGCCATTTTGGGAGCTAAGCTTAAGGCTGCAAAATTAGCAAAGCCCAGCATGCGTGCCTCTTCGTCGCGTAGTCGTAATTGATCCAACATATTTTGGGTGTTATCCCAGGCAATATTTCCTTTGGCGTATTGTGGTGCTAATTCTGAAGAGCGCGTGACGTAGGCTTCATACATCAAGCGGCGCAAGGCGCGATTTTCAGAATATTGCATTACTGGGTAGTAAGAGGGGAAGTGCAGGGTAAATGCCCAACCTTCTAGGCCTTTCTGCTTGGCAGTGTCTGCCGCTGCAGCTAAAGCATCTTCTGGCAAGCCCACTAGCTCAGATTCATTCGTAATTAGGTGAACAAATCCATCGGTAGCATCTAAGACATGATCTGAAAATGCCTTACCCAATGTCGCTTGCTCATCCTGAATTTGTGCAAAGCGAGGCTTGTCAGCGTCACTTAATTCGGCGCCACCCAAACGAAAATCTCGTAGGGAGTTTTCAACGACTTTTTGCTGTGCACGATTCAACTTTCCAAACTCAGCACTATTCTTCAGTTCTTTAAACTTTTGATAGAGCGCTAAGTTTTGCCCAAGTCCGGAAAAGAACGCAGTGACTCCAGGAAGCATCTCTCCATAGGCAGCACGCAACTCTGGCGTATCTGCTACGCTATTGAGGTGAGAGATGACACCCCAAGATCTACCAAGGGACTCGGTTACATCTTCTAAAGGTTCAGCAAGCTTATCCCAGCTTGAAGGAGTGTTGGGACTGGTGGCAATATCCACAGCGTCTTGCGCGTGCTTTAGTAAGAACTCAATCGCAGGAGAAATATGCTCCGGCTTCACTTCTGAGTAAGCAGCAATGCCACGACCAAAAGTCAGTAGAGGGTTATTTTGAAGTGCAGGGGGTAAGACAAAGAGGGATGTAGTCATACCCTCTAGCTTAATGGATCTAAGGCTTAGCTGCTTTTTCCGCGGCCTCTAAAGTATTCATGAGCAGCATGGTTATTGTCATGGGGCCTACGCCACCAGGGACAGGGGTAATCCAGCCGGCAATATATTTGGCGGCATCAAAATCCACATCACCACAAAGCTTGCCGTCAGGCATGCGATTGATACCAACGTCAATGACTACTGCGCCATTTTTTACCATGTCGCCAGAAATCATCTTGGGTTTGCCAGTGGCCACTACCAAAATGTCCGCATCTTTGGTGTGATGGGCTAAATCACGGGTCTTACTATTACATATAGTGACCGTTGCGCCTGCCTGTAGCAGAAGCATCGCCATTGGCTTGCCCACAATATTAGAGGCACCAACAATCACTGCGCGTGCACCTCGAATGGGGTAATCAATACTTTCCAGAATCTTCATGCAGCCATAAGGCGTACAAGGCTTGAATTCGGGTTGGCCAACCATCAAGGCACCAGCATTGGCAACGTGGAAGCCATCAACATCTTTTTCAGGAGCGATGGCTTCAAGCACGCGCTCAGAGGCAATATGTTCTGGCAACGGGAGTTGTACCAAAATGCCATGGATCGATGGATCGGCATTGAGGGTGGCAATACGGGCCAGCAACTCTTCTTCGCCCAGTTCAGCAGAGTAGCGCTCTAGTACAGAATGAAAACCAACCTCTTCACACGCTTTTACTTTATTGCGGACATACACTTGACTAGCAGGATTTTCACCAACCACGATGACTGCTAGACCAGGCCTCACTCCCTTGGCAGTAACAATCGCACCTCGGGCTGCTATTTCAGCGCGAAGTTTTTTTGAGAGCGCGTTACCGTCAAGTAGTTGGGCAGGCATTGCAAGTGTATTGATTGGATTAACTGCGGGTTAATTAGGCTGAGGATCTGATAAGGCCAGGCGGAGCAGATCAGCTACGGTATTGACGTTGAGCTTTTCCATAATGTTGGCACGGTGGGCTTCAACTGTCTTAATAGAAATACCAAGATCGTCAGCAATTTGCTTATTCAGACGACCGGCAACAATTCTTTCCAATACTTGACGCTCACGACCAGTGAGTTTGCTCAGCAAACTTTGGGTAATTTTTCTTTGGCTAGCTTGTGAGTAATCAACACGCGCTTTAGCAAACATGCGATCGACTAAGCTGCACAGGTCATTTTCTTTAAAAGGCTTCTCAATAAAATCGACTGCGCCACGTTTCATTGTGGAGACTGCCATGGAGACATCACCATGACCAGTAATGAATGCCACTGGCATAGGAAAGTTTTCACTAATTAAGCGCTCTTGTAATTCTAGACCTGACATACCTGGCATACGGACATCCAAGATCGCGCAAGAGATAGTTGTTTTATCTGTGCTCTGTAAAGATTGTAAGAAGCGTTCCGCGCTTGCATGGCAGCGAACAACGTAGCCATTGCTTTCTAAAAGCCAAGTGAGGGAATCACGAACCGCCTCGTCGTCATCAACGACGTAAACAACTTCGGCTTGATTAGGTTTTGTAGCAGGGCTTAAGCTCATATTCAATCTCATTAGGTGATCCAAAAATACCGCTATTCAACTCTTGCCTTGGAATCCGGGGATTCTAGGGGTAAGAGTATTGTAAAGGTGCAGCCAGTCAGTTTGGTCTGTTCTGAGTCCATGATATTGGAAGCCCATAGTCTGCCATGGTGGGATTCGATTACGGAACGGCAAATATTGAGGCCCATGCCCATGCCATCGGATTTGGTGCTGAAAAACGGCTCAAACATACGCTCAATTACGGCAACTGGAATACCTCCCCCAGCATCCGTTACCCGAATCCGGAGCATGGCCGGGAAGGTGCTCGTATCCAGATCTGCACTAATTTTGACGGGAGGGGCCGACCAACGTGAAGAAAGGGGGTAGGCTTCTCGCACACTATCGAGGGCATTTTTCAGTAAATTGACCAAAACTTGCAAAATAAGAACAGGGTCTATGTTGATCTCAGGAAGATTTTCCGCGAGATCGGAAGTGATACTTAAGCGATGACGATGGGCCTCAATTTCAACAAGACCTACGGCATCGTTAATGATTTCGGTGATGCTCACAGACTTGCGTTGCGGCTCACTCCGTTTCACAAATCCCCTAATCCGTTGAATGATGGTGGCAGCTCGATGGGCTTGCTCAGATGCTTTTTCCAGGGCTGGGAGAATTTCTTTATTGAGAGCGGGATCAATATGACCATCTAGGCGTTTAGCAACCCCCATGCAGTAATTGGAGATTGCCGAGAGAGGCTGATTTAATTCATGCGCGAGCGACGACGCCATTTCACCCATCGTCGTTAAGCGACTCGTAAATTGCATGCGCTCTTCTTGTTGGCGGGACAATTCATCAGCCTCTTTACGCATGGTGATATCGGTTGCAATTAACAATTGCGCCAGATGGCCATCAACCCAGGGTATGAATCGACGTCGCACCTCATACCACTTATTACCGTCTTCTAATTGGATTTCTTCAGATTCAGACTCTTGATACAAGAACGGAGTAGGGATGCCAGGTGGTGAATCCTGTAGGTCTTCGGCGAGATCGTGCAGGGTCTCGAGGTTATTGCTGTCCCCAGCTAATTTGAAATGGCCTTTTGAATCGTCACCAAAATTCTCGCGATAAAAACGGTTGGCAAACAATAGCGCATCAGTTTCAAGGTCGACCACGGATACTGCGGCATCCAATCCTTCGAGCACAGTAATAAAGCGTTCTTGGGAGGCAGCTAATTCCTCCCGAATTTTTTTCGGTTCTGAGATATCAATTAATGAGGTAACCCAACCAGTTTGCTTACCTTTTTCATTAATGAGTGGGGCAATGAAGGTACGAGTTTGAATCTGTGAGCCATCGCGGCGCAGGATGACCCCTTCAATTCCCGTTTTAGATATCACTTCTGACTTCAAGGCACGATTCATTTTCTCAGCTAGCTCCTCGCGTCTGGCATCGGGCCAGAACGGGAAAGGAGGTGTTAGGCCAACCAGCTCTTTTGCTGACCAGCCGGTCATCTCGCAAAATGCCCGGTTCACATAAGTAATGCGTTTTTGCATGTCATGTGCCCGAATCCCAATAGGCGTGGAATTCTCCATGGCACTTCTAAAGCTGGTTTCGGTACGCAGATTGGCCTCTGCTTCTTGACGCACTTGCATTTGTTTTAAAACAGACCACAAGCTCCAGATGACGAAAGCACATAAACCAATCACCACCCCAATTAACATGCGGAATGTGAGGTTAGTTGGGGGCGGGTATGTATCAATACGTAATGTGAGGTTTGGGCTAAGTACACCAATATCTAGGCTAGTTTGATTACTAAAGGCGCGTTTAGGTATGCCACGATCCGAAGACATGGCCAGCACCTTTTCATTGTCAGCTAATAACGTGAAGCGGTAATGGGCTTTGAGCTCTGCTGGCACAACCTCCAAAACTCCTTGGGCGGTATACAAGGCAGCCAAATAACCCACGATTTCTCCCCCAACGAAATTGGGTACTACTTGCCAAAAGACGACCTTTCTTTCATTCGCTAGCGGATCATCATCTAAGGAATTTAAGGAAATGAACTGACTAAATGCTGCACGACTTGTAACACGACTTAATTCAACAGTGCTCGCAAGCCCTTCATTGGTGAGTTGATCATTTGGATTTTTCCGACTGGAGTCTGCTTTGGCGTTACTTAGTGGCACTGTCCACAGGTATTGGATTTTTTCATTTAACGAAATAATTTTGATAATTTCATGATTATTCCGAACGAGGTCATTAGCCTGTTCATATGCGATTTGTTTTAGCTTGACTTGATCTTCACTCGCAGCGATTTCACGGTTAATCGTTGTAAGCGCATCTAGATTATTAGCAAAGCGCAATTGAATGCGCTGCTTTGCAAAAGACAACTCTCTAAATAGAGCAGACTCCTGCTGGGTCTTTTCCTGCAAATGGAGTGTGCCTAAGATGACGCCCATCACGGATGTGAAAAGAACGATTGCTAATAGGGGTGTGTATACGAGTCTAAATCCCCGTATTTTTCGGAGCCATTTAAATGGACTGAGGAGTAAGCTAAATAAAGCCGAAAATTTCATGAATGAGGGTCATTTTGCCTTATTAAAGCGTAGAAATCCCATTTTAGGCGCCCATCCTCAGTAAATCTTGCATCGCAATAAAATACCACATTATGAGAAATACTATCATTATGTGGAAAATTGCTTGTTTACACCCATATACCTTCCTAGAATATTACCTATAGAGTTAATTACTAATAATGATTTACATATTGGAGACAAGTTATGGCGGCGGTTCCAGAACAAATTTTAGGTAAACAGAATCCCCTTGATGCAGATCCTGGCGAGACCCAAGAGTGGTTGCAAGCCCTAGATGGCGTCATTCGTAATGAGGGTGCTGAAAGAGCTGCCTACTTAATCGATCAACAAATTTCTCATGCACGGGTAAATGGAGTAGTCCAACCTTTCCACGCAGAGACTCCTTACATTAATACGATTCCAGTTGAGAACCAAGCACGTTTACCCGGTGATCAAAATGTAGAGCATCGTATTCGTTCTTACACGCGTTGGAATGCAATGGCCATGGTATTGCGTGCCAATAAAGACACCAACGTTGGTGGACATATATCTTCATTCCAGTCTGCCGCAACTTTGTATGACGTCGGCTTCAATCACTTCTGGCATGCACCGTCACCAGAGCATGGTGGTGACCTAATTTTTGTTCAAGGTCACTCTGCTCCAGGAGTATATGCACGTGCTTACATGCTGGGTCGCTTATCAGGTGATCAACTAGATAACTTCCGCCAAGAGGTTGGTGGTAAAGGGATATCAAGCTATCCACACCCATGGCTGATGCCAGATTTCTGGCAGTTTCCAACCGTATCCATGGGCTTAGGGCCGATCATGGCGATTTATCAGGCGCGCTTTATGCGTTACATGCAAGACCGCGGCTTTATTAAAAATGAAGGTCGTAAAGTCTGGGCATTCTTGGGTGACGGTGAAACTGATGAGCCTGAGTCTTTGGGTGCCATTGGTATGGCTGGCCGTGAAAAATTAGATAACCTGATTTTCGTAGTGAACTGTAACTTGCAGCGCTTAGATGGTCCGGTGCGTGGTAACGGAAAAATTATTCAAGAGTTAGAGAGTGAGTTCCGTGGTGCTGGTTGGAATGTCATCAAAGTAGTGTGGGGCGGTCAGTGGGATGCTTTATTTGCTCGCGACAAAAAAGGCATCTTGATGCAACGTCTTGGTGAAATCGTGGACGGGCAATATCAAACCATGAAGTCGAAGAATGGTGCTTATGTCCGCGAAATCGTATTTAATACACCAGAGCTCAGAGCATTAGTGAATGACTGGAGCGACGATGAGATCTGGCAGCTGAATCGTGGTGGTCATGATCCCCATAAGGTGTATGCCGCATTCCATGCAGCCGTAAACCATCAAGAGCAGCCAACTGTGATTCTGGCCCACACTATTAAAGGTTATGGGATGGGCGGATCTGGTGAGGCGATGAATATTGCTCACCAAGCGAAGAAGATGAATGATGATGATGTGCGTCGCTTCCGGGATCGCTTTGAGATTCCTGTCAAAGATGAACAGCTAGATGACATGCCTTTAGTGAAGTTTGCTGATGGCAGCCCTGAGCTGGAATACATGAAGGCACGACGTCAGGAGTTGGGTGGTTATTTGCCTCAACGCCGCACGAAGGCAGAAAGCTTGCCGGTTCCTGCCTTGGATGTATTCACTCCCTTGCTAGAAGCAACTGCTGAAGGGCGTGAGATTTCTACGACGATGGCTTTTGTACGCATACTCAACACCGTTGTACGTGACAAGGTCTTAGGTAAGCGCGTTGTGCCGATTGTTCCGGATGAGTCCCGTACCTTTGGTATGGAGGGTATGTTCCGTCAATTAGGTATCTGGAATCAACTGGGTCAGCTCTATACCCCTGAAGATCATGATCAATTGATGTTCTATAAAGAAGATAAAACAGGCCAGATTCTGCAGGAGGGCATTAACGAAGCTGGTGGTATGTGCGATTGGATCGCGGCTGCTACTTCTTACTCTACGCATGGCGTTCCCATGTTGCCTTTCTATATCTTCTACTCGATGTTCGGCTTCCAGCGTATTGGCGACTTAGCTTGGGCAGCAGGAGATATGCGTAGCCGCGGCTTCCTATTGGGTGGTACAGCTGGTAGAACAACCTTGAACGGTGAAGGTCTACAACACGAAGATGGCCATAGTCATCTGTGGAGTGGCGCGGTTCCAAACTGCATCAGCTATGACCCGACATTCTCATTTGAATTGGCAGTAGTGATTCAGGATGGTATGCGTCGTATGTTAGAAGTGCAAGAAGATGTGTATTACTACGTCACATTAATGAATGAGAACTATGCTCATCCTGCAATGCCAAAGGGCGCAGAAAAAGACATCATCAAGGGTATGTACAAGCTGAAGTCGGTAGGTGATGCGAATGCGAAGTTGCGTGTGCAACTTTTAGGTTCTGGAACCATCTTCCGCGAAGTCATTGAAGCAGCAGAAATCTTGCATAAAGATTGGGGTGTCGCCTCTGATTTATGGGGTTGCCCAAGTTTCACTGAGCTAGGCCGTGACTGGACTGCGGTTCACCGTAGCAATCTGTTGAACCCAAGTGCAACGCCAGCTTTATCTCATGTAGAGAAATGCTTAAAAGATACCTCTGGCCCGGTAATTGCTGCTACTGACTATGTCCGCCTGTTTGCTGAGCAGATTCGTCCTGCTATTCAGCATATGGGTCGCCGCTATGAGGTATTGGGTACCGATGGTTTTGGTCGCTCTGATACTCGTGAAAAGCTCCGTGACTTCTTCGAAGTAGATCGCCGCTGGGTTGTCCTCACTGCCTTGAGATCTTTGGTTGATGCAGGTCAGCTTGATCGCCAAAAGCTCGCTGAAGCAATCAAGAAATACAACATCGATACCACTAAACCAAACCCAATGACGGTTTGATAAGAGATAAATAATATGAGTCAAATAATCGAAATCAAAGTCCCAGATATTGGTGATTACAAAGATGTACCAGTGATCGAAGTCTTGGTGAAAGCTGGTGATCAGGTTGAGAAAGAACAATCTATTGTTGTTCTCGAATCGGATAAAGCTACTATGGACGTTCCTTCATCACACTCCGGGGTTGTAAAGGAAGTCAAAGTGAAAATTGGAGACAGCCTTTCTGAGGGTTCTGTCGTAATTACCTTGGAAGAGAGCGCTGCTAGTGCAGTTGCCCCTGCCCAGGCAAGTCCTCCTGCAGTAGTGGCTCCAGCGGCACCTGCTAGTGCAGGCGCTCCGATTGAAATCAAAGTCCCTGATATTGGTGATTACAAAGATGTACCGGTAATTGAAGTGTTAGTGAAAGTTGGCGACAAAGTAGAAAAAGAACAATCTATTGTTGTTCTCGAATCGGATAAAGCCACTATGGACGTTCCTTCATCACACTCCGGTGTTGTGAAGGAAGTTAAAGTGAAAATTGGCGATAGCCTTTCCGAAGGTTCTGTGGTGGTGATTCTAGAAGGGGGCTCCTCTGTATCCACTCCAGCTCCTGCGGCAGTGGCCGCTCCTGCTGCAGCCAAGCCTGCCGCTGTTGAGCCTCCGATTGCGCGTGCACCAGCACCACCCCCCATTAGTAATACACCACCACCAGTAGATTCTGCAGTAAGTCATGCAAGTCCATCCGTGCGTAAATTTGCTCGTGAGCTTGGCGTAACCATTACGCAAGTGAAGGGGTCTGGACATAAAGGCCGCATTACTCAAGAAGATGTTCAAGCGTTTGTGAAAGCGGCTATGAGTGGAGGCGCAGGAAATCCTGCCAATGCATCCAGCGGTGGAAGCTTGGGTGGCCTGAATTTGATTCCTTGGCCGAAAGTGGATTTCACGAAATTTGGTGAAATTGAGCGTCAGCCATTAAATCGGATTAAGAAACTCACTGCAGCCAACTTGGGTCGTAACTGGGTCATGATCCCAGCAGTGACGTATCACGAAGATGCAGACATTACGGATTTAGAAGCCTTCCGTGTATTGACTAATAAAGAAAATGAAAAGAAGGGTGTCAAGATTACGATGCTCGCTTTCTTAATGAAGGCGGCGGTAGCTGCTCTGAAAAAATACCCCGAGTTCAACAGCTCACTTGATGGTGATGATTTAATTCTTAAGAAGTACTTCAATATTGGTTTTGCAGCTGACACTCCGACAGGTTTAGTAGTGCCAGTTATTAAAGATGTAGATAAGAAAGGCATCTTTGAGCTTGCTAAAGAAACTTCCGATTTGGCAGCGCTTGCACGTGATGGCAAATTAAAGCCAGACCAAATGCAAGGCGCTAGCTTTACGATTTCTTCTTTAGGTGGCATCGGCGGTACGTATTTCTCACCGATCGTTAATGCCCCAGAGGTAGCCATATTGGGTGTAAGCAAGGCTGCGATGAAACCTGTGTGGGATGGCAAGCAATTTGTTCCGCGCCTCCTGTGCCCGCTATCACTATCCGCAGATCATCGCGTCATTGATGGTGCATTAGCTACGCGTTTCAATGTCTACATTGCCCAACTCTTAGCCGACTTCCGTCGCGCTAGTCTGTAAGGAGGGTCTATGGTTAAGCAAACGATCCTCGTTCCAGATATTGGCGATTACTCCGACGTACCGGTGATTGAAGTTCTAGTCAAAGTCGGAGATGTGATTGAAAAAGAGCAAGCCTTATTGGTGCTCGAGTCTGATAAAGCAACAATGGAAATTCCCTCAGATGCGGCAGGAACTGTGACTAGTATTGCCGTCAAGTTAGGCGATAAGGTGAGCAAGGGCACTTTGATTGCTGAGATAGAAGCCAGTACTGCATCTACATCAACGGCTACAACAGCATCAGCTCCAACTGCAGCTCCAGCAGCACAGGTACCAGCTGCACCTGCCCCAATTGCAGGACAGTACAGCGGTAAAGTAGATCACGAGTGCGAAGTATTGGTACTTGGTGCGGGCCCTGGGGGTTATAG
>Ga0194052_1000079_pt1 | contig 70113 bp, 48 predicted proteins | sample SepL226m_MetaG_FD_160117 | JGI IMG/M metagenome (GOLD analysis project Ga0194052, IMG submission 160117) | Anoxic zone freshwater microbial communities from boreal shield lake in IISD Experimental Lakes Area, Ontario, Canada - Sep2016-L227-6m | ecosystem: Environmental > Aquatic > Freshwater >...
ATCAAAAGGTTCCGGTGGATTGTTTGAAACCGTGGGGAAATCCCTGAAGATAGAGAAGAAACTTTTTACCACCACATATAAATTAGATGCATCGGTAGACATGGGAGCAGAAAAATCCAAGCCAGCAAAACCGGGAACCCCCAGCGACAGCGCATCAGAAATGGGTAAAAAGTTCGGCGAATCCATGGCATCATCCATGTTCGACTTTACCTTCGCCCTTACATTGCCGGTAAAGCCAAAAAGCAGCAACGCGACAACGACATCCCCCGATGGCCGCACTCTGGAATGGCAGTTAAAACCCGGTGAAGTAAACAAAATGCAGACAGAACTCACCGTGCCAAACGTAACAAACATCACCATCGCGTTTATTCTTTTAATGGTACTTATAGTGATAATTGCCGCAAAAAGCCGCAAACCGAAAAAAGAAACTGTGATTACAGCGAATATTGCCATTCCCGAACCAGTTATTGAACCTACAATCAAACCAGAAATACAAAAAGAAAATATCCCCGTGGATTCAACCGCCAGTACCGAATCCTTGACTAAAGCAAAAATGGAAAACGACGCATCTGAAACGGAGTGAAATAATAAAAGAAAATAGAGGTAATTAAGCAAAATACCCCTGTTAAAAAAATAAATTCGCAGGGGTATTTACAAGTCTCGCAAAAACCACTATAATCTTTCTCGTTCAAGGGGCGTTGGTATATCGGCTAGTACGTCGGCCTTTCACGCCGAAGATGGCGGGTTCGATTCCCGCACGCCCTACCACACTTTACAAAAGTAAGAACTTTGTTCCTCGCGCCAGTTAAAGCAGGTGCGGGGAACTTGTATTTTAAGCTCCCCTGCCAATTATTACCATCTTTTGTAATAATTATTCTATCAATCAATGTCTGTAATAACTTTTTCTTTTCACCAGTTGTTGCACTAATTAATATATTTTGACAATATATAATAAACGATCGAATATCAGCACTACTCATCTCATAAGATGGCGGGTTATTAATTTCATCCTGATGTTGGCATCGAATTATTTCTAATTCATTGATTCGTGCCTTACGTTGACGAATACGTTCACCAATGTCATTACTTGATAAATTACCTTCTTCAATTTGATCATATATTCTATCAAGTTTTTTTCGTTCAACTGAAAGCTCTTGTTCAACATTTTTCAATTTATCTTTAGGATTTTCAGACACACCATTTGGTTCATCTCTAAGCTGTTTTAATATCAACGATATTGTATCTTCAGTAAGTAATTCTGTTTTTATAAAATCAATAACTTTATCCTCTAATATATTTTGTGGTATTAATTTAAAATCACATTGCGATTTCCCTGTTTTACCTTGTCGTGAACAAGAATAATAAGCATATTTACCTGACTTTGCTAAAGAACCAGTTAATGAACTACCACATTGACAACGTAATAATCCACTAAGCAAGTACTCGCTACAGATGCTTCGTGGTTGAATAACTCTTGCTTTTAAAGGGTCACATTCTTTTAAACGTGCTTGTACACATTCAAACAAATCTTTATCAATTATAATAGGGTGTGCATTTTCATATCGAATTACCTCAGTAGCTTCATTCGGCACTAATTTACCAGTATCATTATCAAAATGTGTCTGATTCCATATTTTAACACCTGTATAAGCTTCATTCTTTAAAATGTAAAGGATTTTCTGAGCAGTCCAATGTTTGCCATTAGGTGGGAAAATACCTTCTTTATTGTAGTTCATTGCAATCTGTTTTGCCCCAATACCTGATAAATACATTTCATATGCACGCCTTACTAACTTAGCATACATTTCATTTATTTCATAAGTCTTCTTAATCTTTTCATCAATATTTTTCTGAGTAAGTTGATACCCAATTGGTGTATTACCACCTGTCGAAAACCCTTTTTTAGCATTTAGTTCCATACCACGAAAGCAGTCCTCTGATAAATTTTGTGAAAACATTTCATCCATAATTTCAATAAAACTTTCCATCATACTATCCATAGTTTGATCTTCAGTTGACTCATTTATAGATATTACATCAACCTTATATTTACGTCGAAGAAGAAACTTATACTTCATTGAATCATGTCGGTCGCGCGCAAACCTATTAAACTTCCACACCAATACCGCGTCAAAAGGTTTATCTGGTTTACTTGCTATTGATAACATTTCTTGAAAAGCTGGTCTATCATCTGTACGACCGCTTATACCTTCATCTTTAAAAGTATAAATAATGTCATAGCCTTTAAGTGCAGCGTATTCTTTCATCTTTTCAATTTGACCTGCTATCGGAGCTTCTTTCTTTGCTTGATGTTCTGTACTAACTCGAGCATATAGTGCCACACGCTTTATTTTTGAACGATCTAAAGATTTACGTCTGCTCATTTACCCACCTCGTTTTCTTTTAACTGTTTAGCAATCTCGGTTAACTTGCGTTCTTTAGCAAATCTAATGCCCCTACTAATATTTCGGGAAAGACTTTCTGAAAAGAATTCATCCATTATCACACGTAACTTTTCTTGAAAACTGTCCATTATTTGATCTTCACAAGATTCATTAATTGAAATTAAGTCTACCTTACATTTATTCCGAAGAATATCTTTATAAATAATTGAGTCTTTCTGGTTACGTGAAAATCTATCAAACTTCCAAACCAAAACAGCATCAAAAGGTTTATTTGATTCACCTGCCATAGTCATCATCTCCTGAAATTCAGGACGATTATCAGTCTGTCCACTGATACCTTCATCTTTAAAGACATGCACAACTTCGTAGCCATGCTTTTCTGCATACTCTGTCATACCATCAATTTGAAATTTTAAAGATGAATCTTTAGAAGTCTGCCGGTTAGTACTAACTCGTGCATATAATGCAACACGGCTTATTTTTGACTGACTATTAAAATCATACTTGCTCATTGGTTTCCTCCATCATTTTGCCAACCCAGTATTCTGTATCACACATGTCGCAAACGATTACAGAACCTTTGTTAATATCTGGTAGCAGTGAAAAATTAAATGTCTCACTTTCAAGAAAAGCCTTCATTAATGGCATATCATCAATAGGCTGATCAGGCATCAGAAACTGTGGCGCATTCTGTATTGCATATTTCTTATACTGCAATATCATTTTAGCCAACAATGAAATACCAATGCTAAAATCAGCATTAACCTCATCGGCATATTCTACCGATAAAACAACTTTTCGGGTCTTGTTTTTCACATTCATTTTTTTCTCCTTCAATTTTATTTGGGTATATTTTCTTTAATTCATAAACTTTTTTATTGTTAAAATACATCCCACACTCTATATACGTATGTAAATTGTCAATGATTTGGTTATTAGTTCATTATTGAACTGATAAAATAAATTTATTTTTTAATTTATACCAGGCATAAGAAGAAAAAATGATTGTTATTTCATTTGTATCGTTAAATATTTAAAATCACATCATATTATATCGGATATCAGAAATGGAATCAGCATCAAAATTGTATTGTAGAAGGAATCTTAATACTGAATTATTATAATACATTAGATTATGGGAAGAAGGAATTTCTATAATACCACGATAAGCAACAAAATCTTATAATAATGGCAACCATGCAAAATCTGAAAGCAGAAGAAATGCGTATGAATGTGAACCGGAACGCTAATTTGTCCCACCTTGGACTTTAAGTGAGTAAACTATTTTTTGTGAGACAGTATATATACCCCGAACATGACAGCAAAGTAAAAACGATAAATTACCAACTGCTAATATTCATATAATTTGTCAGCCGCTATCTATCATCGTCACAAGAATGCACGACAAGCAAGTATTAACCTTAAACAATTTGCCAGCCAATGTCAGAAAAACACACATCAAATTTGAAAAGGACAGCTCTTTATCAAAATCTGACAGCACTTCTTTGTTTATAATCTGATTTAGCAATCATTAATAAAGTCTACTAATACGAGAGACTGTTTTTATAACTACTAATATAATGCATTTCTCATAAAATACACATGAATACATCTTTCTGTTGATTATTCGTTGATATATTTTATGATGTTTCATAGTTAAAATTGTTATATTCGAAATCCCTGCTTATTTATCGCAACAACAACTTCAGACACGTTTGACGAGATATAACTCATAAGAGAAAGGTAGAACAACCATATATGCAAAGTAAATACTGCATACGGTTATCTCTATTAATTCATATTGTAACGAATACCTACATCAAATTGCCCAATAAGCAGCACAAAATATACTTCTTTAAATTAATTTTCTAAAGAATAAACTTTGCTATTTTTACCATAAGTTAGATTTACCATAAGTTAAGATTTTTTGAATGTTGATATCGATAATCAGTTCTAATATTCACTTCACATGTTTCATACGTATATAGAGTGTAAGAGAGATTAAACGATGATGAAAAAAATGCAGAAAGTCATTATTTTTGAAGTTATTAATAATTTAACAGAAAAGATAATAACACTTTATCAGCATAAAATCAATAGTTATTTTTCATTGTCTTAAATCTGCAAAAGTTTTTATTGTTGGTAATTAGCGCCAACAAAAGAATTGGTCAGTATGGTACTGCCGTTATGAAACTGAGGAATAACATTCCGCAGCAATTACAAGTTATCATGCTGATTAATATGACTGGCGGAAGCGAGAGGAAATTGTAATCTCGGACTTTAACTACTGACCAGCCACCCATAGCAGCGTGCAGTGATTTCAGGAGCGCAACTAACCACTCTTAACTGCTGTGAAGGATTAGATGACAATAATGTCATCAGGTGATGGTGAAACGGAAACATATATGCCATGGCATATATTCAGTGGAATAGTAAGGAAATACATTTAATCTGGTTGCAGGATACTCAATAAACCGCAGTCATTTCTGGAGCATGATGCTACCAGAAGGCATTTCCGGCAGCATCATGCCAATTCATGGTGGACAAGTAACAGTTCCATTATGATGCGATAAATGCTGTGCGCCACCCACTTGCGCCAATGCTCGCAAAAGCAAAATGCAAATGGTGAGTGCCTGGAGAAGGATACTCAGCAATAGGTTGACGCGTGTGTATACTGTGTCCCAATCTACCTGAGTCATCTTAATCCGTTGTTAAAGAAGGTAATGAGAAAAGAAGGTAACACATGAAACTGGAACTTATCGATAATCAAATACTGTTTGACCGTCTCTATCAGAAAGCAAGTAGCGAACCGCTATATCGCTTCACTGAGATAAGTGACATCCTACAGGAACCAGATTATCTTTATTCTGTAGTCATGGATTACATTTCGGTGAAAGGTATGCGCGTTCCTGGTGTTGATGGCATAAATTCTTTGATATGGCTTGAATACCCGGAACTAATCGCAAGGTTTGTAGAAGAAGTTAATGCTGATTTTTATCAACCAGCTCCTGTTCGTGGGATAAAGATTCCAAAAGCTAATAATAAATTGCGAAGCATAGGAATACCAACGATTAGTGATCGGATGTTACAGACAGCAATTCGCAGATTAATCGAACCTTTATATGACTTTGATTTCAGTCCAAATAGTTATGGTTATCGACTAGGTAAATCAACACATCAGGCAGTTAAATCTGTAGTAGAAGCTATTGACGAAAAAGGATATCGTTACATTCTGAAATGTGATATTGCTAATTTTTTCAGTAGTGTGGACCACAATCGTCTGATAGAAATACTTAGGAGACGGATCGACGACTTAAGACTGGAAGAAATCATTAATGCATTGATAAAAGCCGAAGTATTTGATGGCAGCAATCTTTGTACAAATGAAATCGGACTTTGCCAGGGTTCAGCGCTTTCCCCAATCCTGAGCAATGTATATTTGCACCGCCTGGACACATGGGTAGATAGGTTGTTGCAAGTGACTCAAGGTCATTATATCAGGTACGTTGATGATTTGATCTTCTTATCACACACGGCATGCGAAGCTGTTGCAATGCGTGAGAAGATAGAACAATTTCTCAAAGATGATCTGAAATTAACTCTTTCTACGGATCCGCATAAAAGCTATATAACCCACGTCAACAACGGGACAACCTTCCTTGGATGGAACATCATACGCGAAAGGAACAGCTCGAAAGAATGGGTTATTAAGCAGCGAATACCTAAATCAAGAAAGCACCTATGGCATCAGAGAATTGATAATCTGCTGAACAACAGTGGTTACCTTTTATCTGAAACACACAAGCAAGCCATAGAGTTCATGCTACTTGGTATTCAAGCACATTATCAACTGAACTCAACGGATATCACGATGCGAAATCTAAGAGCCCAAGTTGCAAGACACGGACAAAAGAACAGATGATGTTGATTTTATTGGATGTTGATTTTGAGGTTGCTCTTTATGCACTATCAGATACAGCGGATAATACTCACCTACTGGTGTGCTCACATTATCTTACTCGCATCAACACGCAGGAACCCGTAATGGGAACTTAAGTACATACAGTCTATTGACTTACATGCTTATCTCTCTCTATATGGATAAAGTTCCTCATACAGAACGGGGGTATGGATACGGTTGGCGATTCATGCCCCGGTTGAAAAAAAGTAAAAGTATGCAAACAGACTGCTTCACAGCGATGAAAGCAAAAACAAACCTGAATGCATTAAATTGGAGATATATTATGACACTATGCAGAATAGAACAAATCTTTGGTCAATTCCAGATTCATTTGTTTAGTGGTAAACCTTTATTAACATCTGACAAAGTAGACCATGGAAGTTCAAATCCATACGAGTCTTTGCTTGATAATGAGCATAAAGATGAATTGCTGACAATTATTGTGCCTCGACAAGCAGTAGAAAAAGGAACCACAGAATATTTGACCAATCCATTACTGGCACTGTTGTATTCCCCGGCAAATGTTTATGGTTTTAGGCAGCGAGTTAATATCAAATTTAGTGGATATGAAAATGACCAACATGAACTATGGGAAATAAAGTCAGTGCGTAAATTCATAAACGCTGTTAGTGAAGAATTCCCTTATTGGATGTACTTCATGGATCCCAAAGAAGGCTTTCTCCGGCTTATCTTACCATTATGTGCTTGTCCGCTGATTCACGTAAAAAAGGGTTACAAGTTTGAGAATTCTTCTACATTTCCTAACTTCTTCAAACGTTATATAGGTGAAGTTAATAAATTATGTAACGAATATGGATTAGGAGATGACATTATTAATGACATCACGATGTCAATAATTGACCAGTATAAACAAATCTACTCACCGCAAGCAAACGAGAATTGTTAATAATTCTGTAAAAGGGCATATAAACAATTAAGTATATATGCCCACCATTATCAACAATCGTATTATTGTTAATGCATCAGTGACTGGAGGTTATACGAGCCACCAAAATCACTATTTTTATCGTATAAATTCAAAACAAGAAGATGTTATGAATGTCTTGCTTAGAAATAAAAGGGGTTAAAATTATGTTAGAAAGAATTTCTATTCAAAATGTGCGACCACACTCAATGTTCACTAAAATACTTGATGGCATCCATTTAGATGATTTACCATCTTTATTTGATATCAATAATTATAATAATTTGGTAATTGATGTCACTAAAGACAATGTTGTAATAAGCAACTATTTTAAATTACGTGCTATGAAAGACAACCATAAGAGATCCATAAATATAAAACGTTACAAGATTGTTGATAAACAAGAAATTACTAAACGTGTTTTATTATCAATTTTAAATGATTTTAAAACGAATATAGGAGAAAACGTGCCTAATCTCATTATCTGTCGTATCATGTCTGAATTGTATATACACGAAAGGTTGCATGCGAGTAAAAAAAGAGAATATATCTCTGAAGCAAAACTACTGTCTAAGGTATATGCAAATATAGAACCATATATTGAATTGTCCTTTTCAACTCTTAGCAAATCTATTCGCATCAATAAATGCATTAAATTTCTTAAGAGTAACATGCGTTTAAAAGAAGCTGATGTGTTAATTCAGTCTCTTAAAATATCTATCGATTTTACTTTTAAGTTGATTCAAAGATTTAAGATATTTGAAGATATGGCTTATCAAAATAACGACATCCATCCTAATAGCAGCACACAGCATAGCTATGCTCAATTTGAATGGATACCAATAACCAAATCATACGATGGTAAAATAGTGTTACAACGTGACAAAATTCATCTGCCACTTTCATTATCAAATTGTAAAAACAACAAGCCAGGTAACTTTACGTTAATCTCACCATTTATTCATTTCACGCCAATAGAACTGCTGGAAAATAAGGTTATTAACAAATTACAACCTTCTATTCAACAAATGAGAGGTTATAATTTCATTCTTTTTTTAGACCATATTGATGATGACTTGATAAATAATTTAACATTTTTCCCTTCAAATATTTGGTTCGCATTAACTGTGAAAAATAATGGTGACTTATGGTATGCAGAAAAAATGTTCCCAAAGATTGAAGGAAGAAACCGTATTCTTGTAATATCACCTGATAACAGTGACGACTTAAACCATAAAGTGGTATCTAATAATCGAATATGCGATTGGATCGTTATAGAACCTATAAATAACCAATACAATATCAATAATGAATCCATTGTTAACATCATTGAGTATGCAAATAAAGCAAAAATCCCCTTTTATGTTAAGCCAGGTTTATCATTAAAAATGCCTATAAATAAAAATACTTACCCGGATACAGATTGTGACCCCATTGGGTTTACTGCATTTAAACCAGGTGATAATATCAGTGAGATTCTATCAAAAATGCTTGATAACACTTTTTCCGTTGAAGAAGAAATTACCTTGAACAGATGAAAAACAAGTATTGAATTATCTGTATGATGCCTGCCTGCATAGGATAAAGAGTATTCCATGCAGGCATACTGATAACTAAATGACAATTCTTGAATATTTCAATCTTTAATCAATATAGATGCATTTCTAAATTACTTCAAACAATTAACGACCACAACCTCTGGTTTAAGCATATTCAACGCCTGGTGCCCAAATGCGACCTGAGTGGGTACAAAGTAAGTCATCTGTGCCATTATTACTAAATCAGCTCATACAGAGGACACGTGGCGAAAAACAAGGTGATTTTATCGTAAATTGCATTCTTAAAATCTTCAGGTGTACCACCGCTCTGATAATTTATTACTTTAGTGCTGTCGACATTTCGAACAATCAATTGGTGTCAAATTATTATGTAAGGGTTTCCATACGTATGGATTTTTTATAATTGAATCATTATCAAGAACAATATATTTGATATTTTCTAACAGTCCTTCCTCACCATCTTTACTGATACTAACACTTATTGCTACGACTATTTTGTCATCACTTTTCTTTAGTATTACATCAATTTTACTACCATCAGCCTGCATAAAATCCAATGTAACGTAACTCACAAACTCAGGTAAGGGGTATCTTATATTCTCATGGCAAGTCTTGCATTCAAGTAAAATAATAGGTGACTCACTCAGTCCAGCCTTCCAATCACAAACTACTTTTTGTATAAGGATTTTTGCTATTTCGCGATTAATTAGCTTTAAACTACAGTGACAGTCTGCTTGATGAGTAAAATAACAGTCTGAAGATTCATCTTTCTGTAAAAATAATATACTTTTACATTTGGGGCAACGATATTTTTTTTCTATCTCAGCATTATCCGGCGACACAAGTAAATTATGCTCATCTAATGCAAAATAGATTTTATATTGAGTTATTGCATTAGAGTCAATGTTTCTGCATTCCCTGCATTTGCATGTTCCTGATTTTCCATCAAAACTTACCCAGCTTGAAGTTACCTGACCACAATACATACAAGGTGCTTTTTTTTCAGAAATTGAGTCTATCGGCATATCCTTTGATATACCTTGTGATGAATGTCCTGTAGTTGCAAGCCTTAATAGAGATGGACTAATATCATTTCCAAATGCAGGATTATAATTGGAAAATGTCTTTTTTTGAAGCCTTTCCTGTTCAACACGCTGTTTCTCTTTTTCAATACGCAATCTTTCGTGTTCTGCCCGTTGCTGCTGTATTTTAACTAATAGTTCATATTCGCCAGGATGTAATAACTCGCCAGTTTCTTCTGATACAGTAATTTCTAACAGGACTGTTTCTCTTTTTTCTCCAGAGAATATGTTGGGAGAATGGTATTTCCATAATCTGTGGTAGGTAGTTAATATTTTATTTTCTGCATCAAAGTATTGTAGAGTCTTTCCGTCAGAGAACTCATCAAATGGCGTCTTCACCATAAAATCACGTTCAGTAGTTGTAAGTTCTATGCAATCAGGTATTTCTTTGCTACCAATAAGCATCGGCGATGTAAATACATAGTTAACACAAGCATTTATTTCACGAAATCCAGCTTTAATATTATCACGCACATCTGACTTAATTGTTTTATCAAAGATCCAATATCCTATTTTATTGCTGCCATCTTCTACCCAACAGTCAATTGGCCTGGAGAAATACTTGGAATCAATCTTCTTTTCAATAGTTACTTTATCACCGAAAACTGCATGTAATTTTTCATATAGTGTTGCCCGGGCAATAAGCAGTTCTGAAGATTCACTTTCAATACTGCAATTTTCACGGCGTATATGCGCAAAATGACGGATTCGTACTTCACCAGAACGAACACGCACTGGCTGACGGCATTCCTGACAAACTAACTTACCAGATCTACTAAGCGTACGAAGTTCATCGATACTTTCCACCCAATATGGATCAAGTATTAAAACATCAATCTCACCATCTTCATGAATAGCTTTTAGCATACCAGTCACCAGTTGAATATCAGGATAGCATTCTTAGATTCACTCAACCATAGCCTTCAATAACGCGTCCCGTGCTTCAGAGTAATATTGAATATCTACTTTCGTTGCCATATCGTCTGACAGGTCGAATAGTTGGCGACGGCAGCTAATGGGCATTAATAATACTGAGGCACCTTTTTCTACGGCTATTTCAGCTATATTTACTGGATTATGAACAGGTTCAATGGAGCCGCCAAGGTTAACTTCACCGACGATAATCACTCCTCCGCGAACGCTTTTCTTTAACAGAGATGTGCATAATGCTATCAGTGACGCAACTCCCAGTTTAGCACCGGACTTCGAGGCGTCAAAAGCGCGAAGCTGTACAGAAAACTCGTGCTGCCTGGGGTCTTTATCACCTACAAATTGAACTGAACGGGCATATAGATTCTGTTCGGCAAAACCTACGCTCTCACGGAACGCTGGGGGAATAGGCTTATTAAGTATTTTCACACCCGAACCTGAACCTTCATTAACTTCAATTCGATATAGACCAGGGTTGTCATCCATTCCACCTGGTGATATAGTCCATACCTGACCTGGCTCAAGCGGGTCGCTGCCAATGCTATTTTCATTTTGCAACTCAGGTGTGGAGACAAACTTCTCAACACCATCTGTGCCCATGACATAACTGAAGTGGGTATTGCGGAACTCAGCAGCGCCAATTCTTTTTTGCTGTTCTTTCACACGACGTCTGGCTTCCATAGCAATGCGCACTGCCCATTCCAAATCTTCATCAGGTACGATACTTTCATCACTTGGATAAAGCAACTTTAATAGTCCACTAACGGTTTTATTCACCGCATTAGTATCTCTACCTGATAAAGCCCCACCATAAAACACTCTATTCTGAAGTTGACTTATCCGGCTTTGATTTCGTAACTGGCTCCAGCATTCAGATATAAAGTCACTCACCATGCCAAAGTGGTCTGTTAACAACTCTTTACTAATCTTCGGCACATCCCAACCAGGCAGGAAGGCATGAATACGATCCATGAATGCAGTATCATCTCGCATTTCTACAGGCATAGGGCCAAATAGATGACCGATACGCTGTTGATGCTCTACGTCTACATCAAAGTTACCCACCAGCACAATACTGCCATCAGCGCGGATACTTTCCTTGCCACGGCTGAACTCGCCAGACTCCATATATCCTTTCATGATATTAATGCCGTCATTCTGGTCAAAAGATATACCGGCTATTTCGTCAAAACATACCACGTCATATAAACAAACCAGTCCACGCTGTCCGGTACCATTATTAACAAACATTTTTGCCACGGTAGCCTTACCGCCGGATATTAAATGAGCATAAGGCGAGATTTGTTGAAAAAGGTGGCTTTTACCGGTGCCGCGAGGTCCAAGTTCAACCATGTTATAATTGCGTTCTACAAACGGCACCATGCGGAGAAGGAAGGCATTCTTCTGTCGTTCTGTAAGATTCGCGTCTTCAATTCCAACCGACCTTAACAATAATGATTTCCATTCTTCAGTAGTAAAGTTCTTCCGGTTTGCCGCCAGTATATCTAATACATCGCGTTGGGATAACTGAATTTCTCGCAGAGAAACCACGCCAAATGGACGTCCTTTATTTTCCTGTGCGATAGCGGCATCATAATTCAAGGTAATCTCCGCAAAGAATCCACCCGTAAACATTCGTTCATGCTGATTTACCAATTCTGCACTGATACGGACATCATTTAACCGCAAACTTGGCAAGGTAGCTACATACGAGTCAGTCTTGGCGTCAAGACGTGCGGTAATAATGTCAATAATTTTAACTTCGCCAGTTTCACGCGTTCTGGATTTAAACAGCTCTTCTTCACCTGCTTTAACAGTACGCGATTTTAATTGACGTTGAACAATCTCAATCCCCTCATCAATTTCTTCTTGATTAATACTCGCGCAATACCGTCCCAGTAGAAACTCCACTACATAAGTCGGCACCGGAAACTGACGGCTAAATGTTCGGACTAAATCTTTCCGCACAAGATACCCATCCAATGATGAGGCTGCGAGTCTATCTATCTGATCCAATTCAATCATTATTTACCTCCACCGATTACTGTAGCAACTTGTGCTGCTAATTCAACGTTTGAATTAAGCACAACCAGGGAAACGCTTTGCCCTTCCAGGTTTTCATTTTCAATGATTACAGATGCTATTCCATCGTCATTAAATGACTTGACGCTAACTACCACACTGGATAATAAATTGCCAGCTTGTGTGCGAATATCAAGAGATAATCCAGAATAGTTACCCACCACAGCAACGGTGCAGCGCATTCCTTTCCAGGCTACATCAGTTATCTCTATCAACGCAGGAGATAATGCCGTTGCATCACGGGAAACTATCAGTTGAATAGTCAAACATTCCTGCAGGCTCAAACCGCCATGGGTATATTCTTCACCATTTTTAAAGCAGCTAATTCCGTCTGCCAATGCAAAATGCTGGTTAGGATTCCAGTACCAGGGATAGAACTTCTCTTCAACAGATGCTCCGGGTTTAATAGTAGCGCACCGTCCCCACTTATTCTCAGTCAAAGATACCGGCAAATCTATTTTTGGCAAGCCGCCAGGAATCAGCAGCCAGCCATGGTCGGTAACAACCCGTATATTGTTCCATCCTGCAGCAAGCAAAGATTTTATTCTATCGCGTATCTCAGTCAAAAGAATATCTATCTGCTTTGCCAGTTTCCATCCACGGTCATGTCCTTCATGGTCTATATTGCCAAATTCACACCATATTTTATTAACGGCATATTCGTTAGGTGACAATATTGGGGCAGGTATAGGATCATTCTCACGAATAACCTTCCAGCCGTTATCTTCCATTACTTTTTTAAACTGGTAGGCATTTAGCGGTTCAAAATTATTATATTCCGGCGTTTCAGATATACTATTACTGCCTGCAATCGGCGCAACAGCAGGTTTTCCGGTACCGGTAAGGCTGGGTAATGCTGCCCAAACAGGACTTTCGCTAACGTTTATACCCTCATTCTTTAACATTTCTTCTAATCGTTTCGCGGTGTCAATTCGCAGTCCATCAATAAACAGCATACAATCTGTTTTATCTATTCCATTTACTTCATTCTTGCTGAAACGGCGTTTGCCATTAACATCATCATTCCATTCACTTTGCAAATGCCGTGCGGAATCTTCCACCCAGGGTAAATACATTGAACGAATTGCTAATGCTACCGCTTCATAATCTGTAGGATTATTAACTATTGAAAGTGCTTGAACAACTGCATCATCAGCCTTCCAGCCATTATTTAGATATTCTATAGTCATATCATCTACTGTACCGGCATCCAATCCATCAGCAGTTATTTCTGCCAACACAGCCAAATGCTGTAAAGCACAGGCTAAAGGCGATTCTCCCAATTCAGCCCAAATAAACTTACGCCGATATGAATGCTGTTTTTCTAATTCTATAATTTTCTTGCATGCTTCAGGTGCCGTTAACTTATTTAAAGACATCAGGCTATCTAACAGGTTTTTCTCTTGATTTTCATTTCCTTGCGGCCAGCCGTCTGTAGATACGCTGTCAGAGAACAAACCAAAGTCCGGCATTTTACACTTGCGAATTTGCACAGGTATATTTGGGTAACGTTTTGGTGATTCGCAATAACGTCCCCATACAGCAGACCATATACCATCATGATTTGCCAGCTTTGCTGCCCCTGCCAATATCCCTTCGCTTTCCGGGTTAAATGCCCACTGGGATTTACAAACCTCAACAAACGCCTTCCACTCGTTATCACTTTTATTAGACTTATATTCATCACCCATATCAAGCCATTGCAACAAATCACGTACCGGATCACCACCGGTTAACAAAGTGTAAAAATAGTCTTTATCAAGCCGCTTACCTTTCAACTGCTTTACTTCTTCATCAAGCAATATAGTCAATGCTGATAATATTGCATTCTTAGTATCATTATCCTGAGCCACGTCTAATCCCAAACCACCCTGGTCTGATTTGAGGTAGGCAAGAACAGTCCAGTCTTTGGCATTAATTTGCGACCAGATAACACCCCGGTATTGCAATTCAACGATAGCCTTTAAATCATCAAGACAGCTCTCTACAGCACGTAAATCCTGACGGCTGACCCCGGGCAAATAAATAATCGGAGTGCTGCCTTCTGGCAAAGCTATATCATTAATTTTTCCGGCAATCGCACAACGCAGCCAGATAGCCGGACCTGTTCTTTTCTCTGGCGCGTAATTACCCAAAACAAGCAGTTCAGGTATTTCCTCTTGCAAGCGGGGAATAATCGATTCCCATTGCTTGTCAGAATCCGGCCAAAGAATACAGGCTGGTGCCACCTGGACATCAGAGTTGAATATTGAGGCTTCGCGGACAGCTTTCACCAGATGACAATGGAATTTCATATTAATTCAACTCCCAACCTTTAATCATCGCATCCATAAGGTCTTTTTGACGCACCTGAACAATTTGTTCTGTCCAATTATTAGTATTCAATACCTGGGTTGTTAACGCGTAAGATGACACCCCTTGTGGTCCAGTGAAATAACTTACTTTTTTCTTTGCAAAATCATAATTTTGTGCAGATGAATTCTTTTTCTGCATTAGTGGTACTAAATTTGCTATGCGATGAACCCATATTTTGCGAATGTTGTCATCAGGCCAAAGTTGTTCCCATTGACTTCCTACGGGAACATTTTGCGGTAAGACATGCTCAATTGTTAATGTTGTCGAATCGTATGTTGCTGAACCACACGCTAAAAATGAATCCAGGCGTAATATCAAATAATTTCTTCGACGAGGTATTAAATCATAAATTTTACCATTTATAGTATCCTTCATCTCCAATTTCTCATCAGCTGTTAATTCTATTGCATTAATATGATTTGTACCACTATGCTGACCTTCTAAAGCAAACAATATTTTACTATATCTCTCTATACGCTGATTAACATTCTTGGCACAAATGTGTAAATAAGCAGCAAGACGTTCGAGACGTTGAAAGAACCATAGAACATATTTTGGATCATTTTTTTGTTGTGATAAGAAATAAATTGCCGATGGAACCCAGTCTGAATTATCAATACGATTCAACCATGTAATTAGTTCATTAACTTCTTGAGCATTGTTAGTAGATGTATACTTAATATTTTTTACTATCGAGTAAGCGTCAGCATAGGGTTCAATTACTTTTTCAATGAGATCTTCTGACGATGCTACTTGTGGAATCACTAAACTTCTAAACTCTTCCAATAAAGTTTTCTTTGCTTTTGCTTTAACGTAAATCATACGTATATGTCCAAATAATTCATTAAATCCACTGCGGCCAGTTTGTACTTCTAATTCTTCCCAGCGATCAGTGTATAATTCTTGTATGCTTTGTGGTATCTTACCAATAACATCAGCCTTTATAATATCGGTAGGTAATAAGTCAAGTCCCCGGCTATTTAATACAGAAAATACTCGGAAAGCTGAGTTCTGGCTTGGTGTCGAAACAGCTACAAGAAAGCAGCGCTGTACCAGAAATGCACCAAACTCACAAATCTTGCCACTATCACCTGCAAAAGAAGCATTAAGTCTTTCAATTAACAGCTTGCTATTAGCCTGAATGTTACGCTGAGACTCATTATTAAGCATTGCAGAATTTAATACAAATAGATCATCAAATAATATACCCTGTACATATTTTGCAAAAAAATCTTTATCACGATCACGTAAAGCGAGTCTTGCTTTTGGTTTCAGGCCTTGAGATGCACGGCCTGGTTCACTAATATAATTCTCGAAATCTGACCGCAAGCTTCCAGACAGCATAGAAGTAATCGCTGCCAATAGAATAGTCAAAGTAGTCAATCGTTGCTGACCATCAATAACCTGTGAAAGTGGTGCTCCTTCATCCTTAATCAATACAATACTGCCAAGAAAATACGTTTCTTCTTGTTCACGTAAATAAAAGTCATAAAGGTCATCGAATAATTCCGACGCTTCATCTACTGTCCATGCATAAGGACGTTGATATGTCGGTATCTGATAATCAAAATCAGAACTGAAAATCTTTGCGAGTGGATATTCAGCTCCACTTATTTTCTTACTCATTAGTTATACCTCACTTTTTCACATTTCATTGTATGCTTGAGAATAAACGAAGGAAATATCTGCATACTTTTTGTGTTATAAATCACATTTGGAAAATATGTTAACTTTCTCATGCGTAACGTATTTCCTGTAATGTTTCAATATTTTCCAGCCATTTATTAAATAAAGGACATTCCTTCCTAATGGTATCTATACCTATTTCAATTGCTGCCAATGATCCAGATACAGGTTTATCGTATTCTGTATCTAACGCCATAATTCGTTTACTGGGAGCATAAATTGGACTATTATTTATATCTTCTGGGGTAGAAAATTGACTGCGAATGTTCTGAAAACAAGTAGATAGATGTGGTTTATTTATCGCTTTTGCTAAGTTTGTAGTATCACTAAATAATAAACCTTCAAACTCAAACATCTGTACATATGGAATAAATCTTCTAAGTGGTTCTTCACCTAGGTCATGTCTCAGTCGTTCAGTAAAAGCGTTTAATAAACAATTCGCTTTACTTGCTGTGTCATTCTTTCTTATCGCGTCTGTTTTACCAGGAAAACCGGAATGTAAACCGTAAAAGTCAAACAAAGTAGTACAAAATGAAGTAGTATCTGATAATAAACGATTTCGTAAGTCAGGAAATAATCGTTCGTATTTCATATTACCACCTTTATGACCTAGTTTGCCAATGACTGTTGGATATAAGTAAATCCCTTTTGAATAGAATACATCATATAACACCTCATTAATAAACATTTCCTCAGTTTGCCCTTCACAAATTATATGTAAACGAATCATTTATGTGGCCTCCCACCTAATATGTTCTTTTCCCATAATTCACCGACTGAATAATCTTCTAACCATACTGCATAGTCATCATCATTATAGCGTTTAAAAACAGTCGCATCGTTTTCACGTTCGACTATAATTAAATCACTAATAGAAAACTCGTTAACTAATGGTATAGATTGTGTAGATACTACCACCTGCATTCGTTGCGATGCTGAACGTAATAACGAGGCAAGTAAGGTAATTGCATAAGGATGCAATCCTAATTCTGGTTCGTCTATAATTATAGTTGAGAGTGGGTTAGGTTGTAATAATGCTGTAACCAAACATATAAAACGAATTGAACCATCTGATAATTGACTCGGCCAAAATGCATAATCACTATTTTTCTGTTTCCATAACAATGTTATCATTTCTTCACCAGATGAGAGCATTTGAGGTTTTAATTCAAAATCATCAAAGAATGGTATCGCCAAACTGACTGTTTTACGGATTTGATTATAAATATTCGGATTTTCTACTTTCATTTTATAAAGAAAAGCAGCCAGATTAGATGCATCTGGACGCAAATATATATTATCATGCAGTGCACCATTTCTTTTTACATAAGCAGAGTCACTGGTATCATGAAAATGAAACACCCTCCAATCTACTATAGCATTATAACAATAATTAACGACCTGTGAAGAAACATTTTTGATATTAGCTTCTTTATGTCCTGAGCCTAAAGATTCATTGTATGGTTGAGGATAAATTTGATTATGAAAGTAAACTTCTTCATTTGAAAATGAGAATCCACCATCGATAGTTGGCTCCAGGATAAAACTATAACCATTACACCCAAATCTTATTATTGACTCAAGTTGTTTTGTTTCTTTTACGCCAAAACTGACAATACGATCTGCGGAACCTTGATTACTTGTCCAAGATTGTAAGCGACCTGACACCATTTCACCTAACATACGAAAATATGAAATAAAATTACTCTTACCTGCACCATTAGAACCTATTAATACATTTAATTTATCCATTTTAAAATTGTTAAGGTTTCTTATCGATTTAAACCCTTTAATAGTAAGATATTCTATATATCTATTCGTATTCATTCACCTTTCTCCCGTTCCGCCATCTTCTCTGCTAAAGTCAAATGGTGGTCATTAATTCTATCACCATTAAATAGATGATACCATGGGGCGGTGGCTACGTCTTTGCCACGGTCTTTGTCCCAGGATATGTTTAGTTGGGGTTTCTTGTTCAGGCGCAGCACCTGTGCCGTTATGAAGGGGCGTATGTTTAGGCGTACGCCGTCGTTCAGGTCCGGGTCCCAGCCTATTGGCTGCTGAGATAGTGGTTTCCAGCGTATGAATATGTCGTATCCATAACTATTATCCGGGTTCTCTTTATTTGGAAATCCTTCGCCGTTCAGGATTAGTTCCAGGCGTTTTTTCAGGTTTTCAGCGGCGTCGAGTTTTTCTTGGGTGCCGTCTACGTTACCGGCGATATCTTGCTTTTGACGATTTATCCAGTCACCGAGGTAGGTGTATATCAGCGTTTCAAGATTTTTGCGGTCGAGTTTATGATAATTCACCAGAGCGGCAAAGCCGTCGCGCAGTCCATCCCAAATGTGCCAGATAAACGGACGGTGCTGAAATAGTTTGCAGTGCTGCAGGAAGAACTTATCGCGCAGCCAGGTTTCCAGCGTTTTGCCAGCATGGTCGGAATTATTAAGCAATTCTGACAGTGTATCACTGCTCCAGGCATCGCCATAGGCTGCAGCCAGCATATTCAACAGCCGGTCGGCAGCCGACACCTCACCGCGCACCGCCGGTATACACACAATGCCGTCTTCATCAGCAAACGACAGCAATTCTTCTGTTTTCTGTACCCATGCTTGTGATTCGTCAGATAACTCCATATCTGCATTTGTTTCCGCCGGCCATCGATAACCCAGCAACCTTGCCACTGCAACCTGCAACACAGTCGCATCTGTACGTGGTGACCCATGGACAACAGTCCACTTCTTCTCATCATCCCATACTACTGAACCACAAGGGTGACCATGAAATATCCACTGTGTTGGGTCATCAGAAAAAGGTTTTGGTAACCCATTAGGATATTTTTCTTCAGCAATTTTAGTCCAATAATTGATATCGAAAGAAACTTTAACCAGGGTAGCATTAGTGACATTTAACTTTTGATCAATACGACGCACTGCCAAATTATATTCAAAAGAAGAACAAAAACACCAAATAGCAGCTATGTGGGTAGTTATGTAAGGTACGATAACTCCAGTATTATTATCATAAAGACTACCATCGAATAGAGTAGTTGGGAGCCCACTCATTTGTCCAATTGCTACTCCATATTTACCATATGCTTCATTTGTTGTTCCTGGTCGCAACATACCTTTACCTTTTAAAGACCAGTCAATAATTAATTCTTTACCAGCACAGTAGTTTGCTTGTCTTGGAGTAGTTTGTAAAAACCTCCAGTTTGAATGATATGCTGGTATTTCCCAATAAAATCTTTCCCATCTATCATTCTCCCCAGAAACAATTCCACGCATTGAAATTGCATATTCTGATAAAACAGATCCTTCATCTCTATCTTCTAACGTCACTCGTGAATCTGGATTTTGCAACTGCTTATATTGAAGAATACTTTGTATTGTTGTTGTTAATAACGCGGTTGCTTTTTCAATAGGAGTATGGGGTTTAGAAACATCAACACCACGAATTATTCCAGAAGGTAATGATTTGATAAACAAATCGTTGCTATTATCCATTTTATTACATCTACTTAGAGAAATCATACAAATATTTGTAATATTTCCTGGCCCATTGTTAAATGCCTCCGCCCCGCCACCTAACCGCGCAATCAAATGCCATGTATCATTATTCAACAATTTTTCACGATACTTCTTATATCTTGTAAGAAATAGCCAATTCTGTGGTAGCACAATACTTGATGTTCCACCCTGAGTACATAATTCAAGACAACGTTCAAGAAAAACCGTTGCCAGGTCACTTTTCCCCTCTGGGTAATGCTTTTCGCAATAGTTACGAAGAATATCGCTTTGCTTGCCACGCGCCAGATACGGCACATTGGTAATAACAAGATGGTATTGACGCGATAACAGCAAGGTCGCCTTCGCTAACCCCTGAGCGACCACCCCTGCCTCGTGGAATTCATCACCGCGTTCCTGTGCTAGTGCCTGTTCCATCATCTGTTCTAATTCATCCCACCGGACAATTTTAGCGGCATTCGTCTTAGTGGGGTTTAGCAAACTGCCAAGTACCGGTGCGTGCTTATATGTTTCATATATCCAGTCCATCGCTATGCGCATATTCTGTTTATCCAGTGCCAGTTGTTTCCACTCTTCTTTTGCCACGCTGACCGACAAACCCGAACATGCGATATGTAACTCCGGCAACACCCGATAACCGCCAGCGCCAGGAAAGCGCCAGGCAGTCAATGCCAAAGCAAAGGCCGCCAACTCCACACATCTCTGGTCCAACTCCAACCCATGAATATTTTCCCGCAACACCGCATCCACTGCCTCACCAGCAGTCAATCCCTCTAATTCAATACGCATAGGAACCAGCATCAGGAACGCAGCTACCAGGAAATGCCCGGAACCACAGCAAGGGTCAAGAGTCTTTAACTCGCTCAAATTATCCGGCCATTTTTCAAACTTACCAGCGGCAGGTTCCCAAACGGTCTCATTATCTGTGGTAACAGTGGTAAATCGCAAATACTCTAATGGAACCCCAGGCAACGCGGTTTTACCGCGCAATTCTTCTTCACTTGCAGCATTTTCCCAGTCAACTGTTGAAAGCCGATGCGATGCCCACCAGGCGCCAAGGGAATTATCCAGTAGGAAAGCGACCATGTAAGGCTCAGTAAAAAGTTGAGTGACAGCGGGCAGCTCCCGGGCACCTATTTTCACCTCAGAGGCATTAACGGCATCCTTCTTTTTCGCCTGCCAGAATTGATATACCCAACCCAGCGAGTCAGAGGCGGTAAATACTTCCTGCGGTAATTCAGTCATCATACGTTCAAGTTCCAGTTGATGCTCTGGTGGTAAAGAAAGCTGAAATACCGGCGAATCTGGACGGAATATCTGCGGCAGCATACGGGCAGCCAAGCGAGATGCCAACACCCATCCATCCAACACTTTCTCATCAGCAGCCAGGTCATCACACTCTTCCAGAGTAACAGCCACCCCGTCATACATCAGCAGGTTATTTTCAGCCAGAAAACGCGCAAACAGCATACGATGCCAATGCTCATAAGCAACTTCTTCAGTAAGACGATCAATTTCCTGACATTCGGTATCCGCATTACGGACATCCCCCAACTGTCTGCCGTGTACCCGCAACTTGCGCCGAAACTCACGCTCTACATCAGTCAGATGGGCAAAAGGCGAGGCTTCTCCCACCCCAAGCTGTTCCAAAGCCGCCCGGGCAGCCGTTTCAGCAACATCACGAGCGTCTTTAACCGTGCGTTCAAGCCTATTTCTTAAAGTTTTATCCAAAGGTTGCATATTCAAATCCTTTATATTTAGAATGGTACTTTGCCATTTCTTGTACCATTGTTTAATATAAATGGTACAGAAAATGGATTAGTACCATTTATTGAACCATTTGCCGTATTCATTAAGTCTGTTATACGATAATTGGACCTTCTTTGAGCTTTTCCAATAGTAGTTTCTTTGATTCAGAAAGCCAATTATCTATATCCGCTTCTGTACGCAGTGTTTCAGAAGGTAAGGTAACTTTTTTTAGCTTTGGCTCAAGTAGTTTGGCGGCAGCATATGAAATATTTTCAAACCGACTCGGTATCGCTGCTACCCTGTCTATAAAACTTGCCAATGGTGTGATATTAAGAGTCTTTAGTATACTTTCAGTATCCTGCACTTCGACAGTTGGCCGTGAAGAATCATTAAGCAACTGAGCTGATTTAAGATTAAATCGCTGTTCCGGTTCTAATTGCTGCCAGTTAGGATCATTCTTCAGGCGTTCTTCGCCTTGCTTATGGCGTTCTTCATATTCCTTATCTAAACGGTTCAGTTCGTCACGCAGAAGTTGAGTCAGGTTAGCCACCAGCGGTGCTATCAAATCCGGTTCATCCAACAACTGGCGCTGTTGTTCAATATGCTTTACCTGTGCGTTAATAACATCCGCATCGGGCAAGTTAGCAGCATGAGCCATTAATTTTTTAAGGATAAGCCAGGAAGGCCAGCGAATATCAATATGATCAGCAATCTTAGTCCATGTTGAAAAATAAGCCAACAACTCATCACGGCTGTTATAAACAGCAAGCAGTTGTTCATTACCGACAGTAAGACGAATATCTTCCAGCAATTTAATATCAGGACAAACAGGCTTAGGCGCTTCACCACCAGCGCGAATAGATAAGTCGTTAAATATTCGCACCATTTCTGAAATATAATTCAGCTCTTCTCCCTGTTTAGCATTCAGACCGACGTTCTGCAACAGTTTCCGAATTTGAATTCGTTGTAGGGTTGGTACAGTGGTAGATTCAACCTTAAATGTATTTTTGCCGATAGATTTACGTTCTAATTCTTTGGGATTAACAGCTTTTCCATGTTCATCTATGGCGCGAATAGAACCTGCAACCAATAATATCTGTGTCCCGCCATCCACAGCATCGCGTGACCATCCATAAGGCGACTTTTCAAAACAGTCGCGTATATCTGTACCTTTTTTACCACCGGCAATATATCCAAGGATAGCTTTGCACACCGGATTATTCACCGGTTCCCCATCATCACCGACGGCTATCAACGCGTCAGGTGCTCCTTGCGCCGCTTTTTCATAAACTTTGGCCCATCCAGCATGGTCAGCAGTATCGAATTGCGGGTATAACCGCATTAAAGATTTTTCAGCAGCTTCTAAAATCATGTCCTGAAGATTATTTCCGGTTATCTCATTGCCGCCCCCCTGAAAAACGCGGGCACCTGAAAAGGCATCATCTAATAACTCGCGAATCCTGCCTTCTGCTGTCTGCTTAGTTGTTTCCATGGCCGCTCTGGCTTCTGGTCCCTCTTTACCCTCAGATACACCTCGTTTATCGAGAGTCGCGCTGGCTGCTTTAAAGTCAATTATATGGTGGCGCAAGTCATCCGCAGAACGCTTAGGAATATATACATATACGGTAGGCGACTGGGTTCCCGACTGACGCGCATCTGCTATTACAGAGTTTATATCTATGCTCCAGCCGTCTCTAATCCACACACAAATCTTCTGGTTGTAATCAGAAGGAAGTTGAGCATCAAATACCGGTGATATATCCCTGGTTACTTTTGAATTTCCTTGAGTCAACATTAATTTCTTAACAATCTCACCAAACCGGCGCCGAACCCGGTCGTCTCTTTCGGCATCAATACGATGCGCTTCATTAGCAAGATTGCTGCGCTGACTTAGGAACTCATCGTTCCAGGCAGTGCTTTCCTCTGTTTGTATGCGATATTCATCGCCAACTTTCATCAGCAAATCGCACTTATCCAGAATAACAGGCAACTTGCTTCTCAACGCGCTGCTGCCTTGGGATAGGTCTTCTATCATTAGGTCAGCAATGGTATTGATATTGGCGTGTATGCCGATTTCATTATTGCTGCCGCTTAACTTATTAATAAGGAATACCAGACCGCAGGCACGTGCCATAAGCCGCTCATCTTCAGAACCGTTACGCCAACTCATAGTCTTTTCATGCACAATGCGCGGAAGAATACGAGACTGTAGGAGCTTATCAGCGGAGTCAAAGTAAAGATGATCACCCGCTACCATATTCCCCAATTCTTCATCTATATTATTCTGGATTACCTTATGAACCATGCTTAACTGATTGCGAAGTTGACTGTCAGTGCCAGTCTGGTCAAGTACGCGCAAAGTATTTTCCCAAAAACGTCGGCGCACCGGCAGAATAGGATAATCCTGCGGGAAGAACTGAGTATCACTTTGCCGATGTCCAATGGTAGTTCCCTGCAGATGACGCGAAATTTCCCCAATGTTAGTCTGCATCACCAGCTCAATCGGCGCTTTCGCCCCAGGCTTTTTAGCCAGAATCACCTTGCGAATAACGGCATCTACATCAGTGTCAGACAACTCCACGCGAATAGTGAAACGCCCCTCAAGTTTCCTTAAGTTAGAAGTTCCACTGACAGCAGTCTGACCGGTGCCAATAAATAGCAATTTACCGCCTATATTCTTGCAGCAAGCCTCTACAGTTTCCTGAACATCAATAGATCTCTGGCTATCCTCGCCAATATACTGCTGCACCTCATCAAGCACAATCAAAGTCAATGGGAATTTACCGTCTTTAGTCAACGCCTGGCGTATAGCCTTGAGCATTTCTTCGTTGGAAACGTCGTGAATATACGGATAAAGATTATTCAACGTTTCAACACATGAAGAAGGCGAAGAAAATAAATTGGGCTTGGTCTTCACCAGTGCATCATGCAACCCTTCAGCTACATAAAAGTTATCTAACTCTTCATCCCAGTCTAATCCGCTCTGTTTAACATAACCGCGAACAGTATCATAAATATCTTCATGCTTCAGCCACATCACAAACTTGGCCATAGGATATTGCTCGGGCAGACCAACGGATTTGAAAATTATGCTTAACAATGCCATGCGAACAGTTTTATCTCGTGAACTGGAACCGAGTGTTCCCGATGCAGCATGCAATCCGCCATGCCGCTTTGCCTGAATATTGAGTTCTTTCAATAGATCGGTGATACTCTGCGGCAAATTAGCAATACCACGTGCGGTGGCACCGTCATCAAAAACTGAGTCTACCCAGAGAGCACGCAGCATCTTCACCAGGTGAGATTTACCAGAACCGTAAAAACCACTTACCCATACAGCCGGTTGTTGTGCCTGGTCGATATTTTTAAGGTATGTTTCAAGAATATGAGCCATACCCTTTTCGTATTGTCCATCACATACGAAGGTATCCAGTTCATATCGCAATACCGCTAATGCCTCACTGGTTCTGTCATCATTGACGCTTGCCACGCCTTCATTAACCAGTTTTTGAGTCGCGGGGTTTTTCAGGTATATTTCACGATTCTTCATCATTTACCTCTCGTTTTAAAAATCCTTATCTGCTGTGATAGGCACGGCAAGGTAATTCCAGCCGTCATAACCATCCAATAACCGATAATTATTATTTTCATCATAGCTGCCTGGGAAAAACACTAATAACCGGCCTTTGACCATGGGGGCGAGTTTATCTACTACTTCTTTAACTTTTAAGAAACCAAAAAGAGTTCCTACACCTTTTAAGGCAACAACAGAGTCATCTGTAACTTCATTAACTTTCAAGAATGTCGCAAACTCTTCTGCGATGTAAAGCATATACTTGGGCAGCAATGTAGGCAATAGATTCGGTTTTTCGAAATAACTCTTGGCATATCTTTGCGATGAAAGCCATTGCGGGAAGGTATCTGTCAGATCAAAGACAGCCCATTTATGACCCGACTGTCCGGTAACTATTTCAAACTCGTCTATCTTTGCGCGGATACGAAGTTCTTCAGCCTCATTATATACACAGAAAATAACACGCTGAGCTGCCGCAGCATCACTCCGCCAGGGGATAGCGATATATTTGCTATATGATTGAATTAATCTCTTAACTTTGCTCACGAACCCACTCCATCTCCTCTGGGGTAATGAGATTGGGGAATAGCACTTCCATTACATCACCCACGCGCTTAAAGACAATCCATCCCTTACGTGATGCGTCTTCCGCAAGTTCAATAGCCCTATCAACAGTACAGTCCAGCAGTTTTATATATTCGCTATTAAAAAGTGCTTTCCCTCTCTCGCCAGTCAGATAAGCCAATAATAAAGCATAGGCAACCGAACCGGCAGTAGTAGTAGCCTGTGAACGTCTTTTAATCTTTGTCCCAATAAGATGTCCTGATTTAGTCCAAGTAGAATTAATATTCTGTGCGGTAGACGTTAGTGTCGCCTTACTGAATCTCCCAGGCTCTTTATTATCGATAAAATCTTCTAATTCTTGTCTGGAAATTATTGCATCTGCGGAGAATTTTAAGATAAAAGGTGCAGTAGAACGAAAAATTAAATCACGAGAATAAGTGCAAAGCAACGCCAGCAACGGTTGTCCAGGCAAGTCTCGCTGCCAAAAGAATAATAGATTTCGATATATCAAAATTGAAGGGTTAAGAGTATAAAGTTCAACCAAGTGCTGATATGTTAATATGCGTGTTTTACCCGAGCGTTTCCCCAGACAATTATCTTCATCGATAGCACGCAAATAGTCAGTCTTCACTGCGTCTGGACGGTTAACATAAGACAGCAATCCTCGTAACTCCTCAAGCATCATTGTGCGAGCAGTATGAACTCCACCTCGTGCAAAACTGAACCCAAAACGCGCTAACTTATTCGTATTAATTCCCATTATATTTGCCAGTAACATTGCTTCTATCTGCCTTTCCATATCCACAATTCAGTCCTTAAGTCATATCATACCCGTAGCTGCATGTTTTAATTGAAATCTTATGCTTTGTGGATACTTTTGTTAGACAGAAGGATACCTTGATAGAAGGGGAAATGTCAAGAAATATGACTATAATTATACTTGTAAAAGTTCTTAACTAAAAAGATAGAACAAATGAGAAAAATGGGGTAAAATTATCATATAATCTAAGGAAAATCTTTGAGAAATAAATTATGACAAGAAAACCGTATAAAAGATATTACCAGCAATCAAGTTTAAAGAAAGTTGAAACAATAAGCGAGCCAACAGACGCATATCTTAGTCTTTTTTCAGATTTCAAAACAATGCAAGAATTATTCGATATCTACAATGTCACTAATATCGCTGATTTAAAAGCAGCGGTAAGTCAAGAAAATGAAACTAAAAATGAAGAAATCGAAAAAATAAAAACTGAAGCTAAAATTAATAAAATAGCAGAGCAAGCAGCTGCAAATATTGTGAGAAGTAAAAATAAGAGGTAAATCCAAAAATATAAATCTGATGGTCAGGTTTCTGGGTGCCATGATTTTATCCTGGGATTTTCATAGTCAACTTTGAGGATGATTAATGTAAGTGTCCTCAGTGGTTCCACCAGGATCTTTAGCAATAGTCAATGTTAGATTTTACTTAACACTTCAGCATTTAGTTATAGATTATTTAACGGTGGATAATCAAATAGACAATTTTCATATCAAATAAAAATCCAACGAACAAATGCGATATTTAAGCCTATGCAACATTTATATTATTTAATCATTTCTGCTGTTTAGATACAGATAATGAAAGTACCTGCTGCTGGTAACGCTCTATTTTTTCTTTGATTTTATTTCGCTGAATTTTTAATTTCCATAAGCCAATAATGCCTGGAACTAAGAGTATCCAGGCTGCAAAATATATAAATAATAAGAACGATACGATAAAGGCTCCGATTATAAACATACATATTTTATAAAAAATCTCCCAATTACCCAATCTCTTCAACTCTCGATTTTGTAGTTCTATCACCGTACCAATATAAGCAAATGGTGCTGGTCTGTGACAATACCAACAATGGGTATTATTAATAAAATTAACATTATCACATGCACTGCATACACCATATTCATATATATTTATTTCTACTGGTAGTGGCACTGTATTAACCTCAGCTTTATTATCTTGTGGCTTCGACTGATAGAATACATTATAACCTGTTGTTGATTTCGATGAATTATTATCATTTTTAGTATTATCAACTGAAGTACCATTATCAGTAATTGTTACTATCGGCGATAAGTCATGCCCACATTCAGTACAGAAACTACTTGTATCTGCAACCTTATATCCACAGTTAGTGCAAAACATGTCTAAGTTCTCCTTACATGACATCAATCAGTAGAATAATAATCACCCGACCATTATAACTTGCGACGTAATACTTTTAGTCTGTAGTAGTCACCATTTGCCCACATTGCACACATAACCCATATAACTACAGCTGCTGGTGCAAAAACTAAGCCTATAATAATACTGGCAGCAAGAAGAATTAATCCTTTACCCCACATTCCTTTTGCAAGATAATATAATGAACCAAAGAGAAATCCCCATACATTAAAACGTATCACCTTACTTTCTTGCGGGGTTAATACAATTATATTCGGACAATAAAAACCATTCCAACCGCCAGCTTTCTCAATTAATCTAAACTTTTTCTTCCATCCTTCAGAAACTTTCAATAACTCTATAGGTGACTCTTCAGACAACACTTGAGCTGAGTCTTCAACAACAGCGTCTGATTCCTTTGGAAGTGATTCAATATTCAACTCGCTTGGCTCCTGGGTATCAGCAGTATCAGATACTTTTGGCATTTCAGCTTGCATCGATACTACAGGTGTTAGAGATGGAGGTATTTCTTCAATCTTGTTAACAGCTCCACAAGATGCACAAAACTTATGTTCATCTTTTAATACCTTGCCACAATTTCTACAAAACATACTATCAGCTCCTTCACCCTTTGTTTGTAAATTATCCCAATACATAGGGTTGCCTAATTTTAGGCAAACCGTGTCATATTGTCAACAAATACATTCCTGTAGTACATATCTTTTATGGTACGATTTTAAGTATGCCTAAATATAGTAATAATGAGTCATTCAGAATATGGTTGTCAGATGAACTCAAACACCGAAACTTGTCGTTATCTGACCTCGCGCGCAGAAGCAATATCACCAGAAGTCATATCTCCCGTATATTATCAGGGGATCGAACTCCTGGAATGAACACACTGGTAGCAATAGCTCGTGCTTTATCGCTGCCAGAAGAAGATATGTTGCGCCATGCTGGTATGCTTGCCATAAAAAACAATGAAATTGAAGGCGAAAGCGAACTTATAGAGCTTTACAAGAAGATGAACACTGATAATAGGCATAAAATTCTTGGAATTTCACGGTTATTTGTTGACGATTGTCAACAGGACAACAAATAGAGCAAATTCATAGTCAACATGACGATTTTCAAAATTTCACTCTTGAAATTGCAATAAAAAACCAATATATCTGCGTTTCCACGTCACAATATCATGATTTACATATCAAAATAATAATAAACCTTCTGAGACATCTATTTATATCCGATGGTCTGATGTTCAGGTTTCTGGGTGCCGTGAATTTTACAGGGATTTTCTTAGTCAACTTTGATAATGGTCAATGTAGGTGTCCTCAGTGGTTCCTCCAAGATCTGTAGTAATAGTCAATGTGATTTTTATCTATCTTTTCAGTCTATGATTATTTGCTCGTTTATATTTGTTTTTATGTAAAAAATGACTTTTCTCGAAAATATCTGTAGGAACTTCTGGCTTCAGATTATCTACCCAATCAATCTTTTCTAACACACAAAGTATCCTTAACATTGATAAAACTGTTGAACCATGGCCGTCTTCTAACCGTTTCACTACATTCAAAGAAACACCAGCTTGATCAGCCATCTGCTGTTGGCTGATATTCGCTAAAACACGCAACTTTCGCACCCGTTGTCCCAATTCAACCACCCATTCTTCTGGTGTCACATTTTTCATAGTATACCTTTACTTACAGTTAATAATTCCCAAATGAAGTATTACACATAATTATTACATGCAAACCCTCATACATTTATTAAATAGTATTCATCTTTATTAATATAAACTCCTTGTAATATTTTCCTACCCCTGATAAATCGTGGAAATAATCAAGCACATCAAATATAATGACACCTACAAAATAATTTTGATATCCCGGAACTATTATTTAAAATAAGTGTAAAACAATAGTCCAGCCGCTTCGCGGAACAAATGGTTAGTGTTATAATTGCTTCCTATAACGTTCTATTATCGGAAGGAAAAATCATGAATAACACTAATGAAAAAATGCTCACTCCAGTAGCACCAAACATGCTACCCGAAGTGTCAGCATCACTGATTTCACAGGCACAAGATTATGTTAAACAAGCTAAATCTGAAAACACCCGGAAAGCGTATGAATCTGACTGGCAAGATTTTACTGCATGGTGCAACCTGCATAATTGCCATTACCTACCAGCATTGCCAGAAACCGTCACTCTATACCTTACTGACCTAATATCACAACACCGCAAAGTAAGCACCCTGGCACGTCGTCTGGTAGCAATCAGCCAGGCACACAAATACCATGGACACACATCACCCACCATTGCGACTGTAGTACGGGAAACATTGAAAGGTATCCGCCGCGAACATGGCAGCAAATGTGAAACAGTTGACGCATTAACAACAGCAGACATACGCACAATTTGCCAATCACTTCCCGATAGTATCATAGGCAAACGTGACCGCACACTTCTTCTACTCGGATTTGCCGGCGCATTTCGCCGCAGCGAATTGGTAAACCTGAACATTGACGACATAGAAGAAAGCACCGAAGGATTACGCATTAATATCCGTCACTCAAAAACAGACCAGGAAGGCGAAGGTAGAATGGTAGGCATCCCCTACGGCTCCGACATACAAACCTGTCCTGTAAGGTCATACAAATTATGGATAGAAACATCCGGTATTACGGCCGACGCAATCTTTCGCGGTCTTGATAAAGGCGGACACATAATCTCAATCAGACTGTCCGACCGCGCTGTTGCACAAATAATACAACGTACCACACAACACGCCGGTCTTAACCACAAGCACGTAGCCGGTCACTCCCTTCGCGCCGGTCATGCTACATCCGCTGCCCGGGCAGGTGTAAGCGAAAGAATCATAATGAAGCAAACCGGCCATCGTTCTGAAAAGATGGTTCGCCGTTATATCCGCGAAGGTCAACTCTTTACAGAGAACTCTGCAGCACTACTTGGCTTATGATTTAATTTGATAATCATCAATAAAGTCTACTGACACAAAAAAATTACATGGTTAATTTGAACAATCTTCATACCCATCACTTATAACTGACTTTCCAACTGCATAATAATTATAAAAATAAATTGGGGGTATTAAAATGATAGAAATGCAAAAAATCACCATCATCATTAACAGAAAAACTGGTAAAGAAACAGTCATTGGAAAACCTTTTAAAAATATTGTTTGGCCAGAATCAGTTATACATTTAGTTCTTGATGCAATTGATAGACATTTGGAATCAGAAACCAATAAAAAGAAATCATAACAAAAAACGAAGTCGAGACATTATATATGCAGTTGTTGTAGTTAGGTAGTATCATCCGTTACAACCGTACTAACACGCATTATTATGTACCAGTAAAACCAAAAAAACTGCTTCACATAAAAGATGGTGCGCCGCTATATCCGCGAAGGCCAACTCTTCACTGAGAACTCAGCATCATTATTTGGGTTATGATCTGATTCAGTTAACACTAATAAAGTCTACCTTCACATGAAATATTTAATCTGATGTATATCAGATATTCTTTGTAACAATCACTTAACGATGACTTTTAATTGTATAATAACGATGGATAATAAATTGGGGGTGTTAAATGATAGAAACTAATACAATCAAAATTACAATTAACAGAAAAACCGGTAAAGAAACAGTCATTGGAAAACCCGTTAAGAATATTGATTGGCCAGAATCAATTATACATACATTAGCTGATATGTATCTTAAACATCGACAAGCAGAAACCAACAAAAAGTAGAGATATCATAACAAAAACGTAGTCGAATCAATATTTTAAATTAGTTGTAATAATAAGTCTTATTAAGCATATTATAATTTCCTTCACTACATTTCATCATGCAATTGATGTTTATTCGATTCGCCTATCATTAATAAAGTCAACCAACACAGAAAAGCACGCCTTAACTTTTTTGCATAAAGTCAATTCGAATGTCTTGCTCTCCGAAATTTAGTTACCTTGCATCTTATGTTCATAGAAAGGTAAAATATATTATCAAAATTATTAATCTACCTTAAGGAATCTTTATGCCCGATAGAATATTAAATTCGAAGTTACAACCGCACAGTGTATTTGAAGAAATATATAGTAACTCGAAGCAGAACGAAAATCCATTAAAAGATAGTCCAATAGAACAATTGCAAGATAACATTATCACTGTCGTAAATGGCAATGAAATCATTGATGGGTATTGGGTATGGAAAGCATTGCAAGTCAAAGATGTCACAGTACAAATAGAGCATTCAAATCTTACTGATAGCAATGAAATTACGGAAGCTGTTCTGATATCAATAATCAGTGAACATAAAATACATAAAAGTAAAATAACAATCTTGCGAGCTATACATGAGTTGTATAAAATAGAAAAACAACGTGCAAAAATTCGACTTCAGCAAAATGGCACATTTTCATTACAAGTACGACGCAATTCTAATGGAATAAAAGGTAGTCGAATAGCTGGTGGTACAACCAGGAATTCAGTCTATAGAAAAATTCAACCTTATCTCAAGCATATGTCTGAATCGACTATTGAACATGGCATCAAGATAATTGATGCAATTGATTACCTTAATATAAATGGACGACTTGATGAAGCTGTTAAATTAAATGAAGCATTGGAAAAATCTATACACCGTGCTTATAACTTGATGCGAGCAAATACATATGACATAAAAAAGAATGATGCAATAACTGACATCCGGTATCATGATAGATTACAGTATCATTACGCAGCACTTGAGTGGAATCCAGTTTCAACTTCAAGTGATAAGCCATTTGTTTTTCAAGAAGAAAATATTCATTTTCCACTCAGATTGCCTAAACTAAATAAAAATAGAAATAAGCAATTTGTGATAGTTTCTCCAGAAGTGAACTTTAACTTTGCAGATACTTTTAGAGATGAAGAACTTAAAAAAATACTCAAAGTAATTAAAGAGACCCCAGAATTTGAATTCATCATGTTTACAAACAACCTTGATAATATAATCAATAAAATAAAGTTTTTTCCTAAAAACATGTGGATTGGTTTTATATCAGAAACCGAGAAAGATTTTCAGTATGCTGAAAGACAAATGCCAAGAATAGGAAAAGCGAAGTGTCTTTTAGTATTACGTCCTGAAGAAAATCCAACATGGTGTTTCGGACAACAAAAAATACGAATAGATTCCCCAACATTAAGTGTTAAATTATGTGACTGGATCGTAATTGAGTCATCTTATACCACTCACTCTGAAAAAAGACGCATGAATTGGGTATCGCTATTAAATGTGATAAACTTTGCTAACAAATCAAACATTCCTCTTTACATTGAATCAAAGATTCTAATCTCATATGAACAACAGCAAAATTATCCTGCATCTATACCTAATGTTATAACGGTAAATGAACAACCTTCCTTACAAATCAAGGAACAAAACAACCCGCTTCCTAAAGCAAAATGCGATATTAATACTCATGACAGCAAAGTAAATACTCAGGACTTAAATGAAAAAAAAGTTATTGATCTCAAAGAACCATTACCTAACATAAAAAAGAATGTAATCATTCGTTCACCAAAAGAACAAGAAGAAATCAATCGCAAAAGAAAAGAACAGAACTTCGCAAATGGAAATTTCACCTCTAGGAGAGAGGAAGCTTGGGAAGTTTTTGACGACGATGATGAGTAGATAGAATACAAATACTAACATAAGAGATAATTGCTATTGATAAAAGCAGGTAATTACTATATTATAGAGAAAAATAATTATGATATTGACTGATAGGAAATTAACTTTGCTTTAGGTGAACTATTACAAAATGAAGGAAGATAGCTATGTTACCTTTCACACGTTGTCTACCCGACCCAGATATTTCTATGCGTGATATCGCAGACTTTATCCTTGATAGTAAACTTGGACGAAAAGCAATATGCTGTACTGAGATACCGCGTTTACCTATATTTTTGCGAGATTTAATTAGTATAATATATCGTTTAACTATCAGTTGCCATTTACCAGAATTTACTGATCATGGGTTACGTCATCTTTGCAGTATGGTAGATCGAATAAGTCTCTGGACATTTAAATCAGCTTCAGATGATATAACATCACTATGTGACAATTTTGATGACGAAGGTCAACAGGCTGCAATATTATTAATAGCCGTACTTATTCATGATATAGGCATGTTGTCTCAACGCCCCGAAGATTTACCAAAAGATAACATCAAATGGCCGGGTAAAGGAAACATGGATATTCCGACTTGGGTAAGAAAAACTCATGTGTTACGTATTCGTCATTTAATTAAACGACTCATTATAAATTCAATAGAAGAAGATTATACAGATATATATTCATCTCCACTTCTAAATAGAGCTATTTGCGTTGCAGAGGCACATGAGAAATGGCCATGGGAAAATGGTTTTGTTAATCTGATAGGACAAGACATCGGTTTAGCAGCGGTTTTAGCTGTATCTGATCTTTTAGATGAAGATGCAAGTCGTTGTGATTCAGTAACTATGATTGAACATCGCCAAGGAACCATGCTTAATTATGGTCATTGGATTCGTCACAGTCTAACAACAAATCGTATACTTATAACAGAAGGCACAGTAAATATTACTTTTGTTCGGCCACCAGATACTGACTATCAGATGGCTCCTGTATATGCTGCTTTACGCAATCATTACAGACTTATTAAATTATACATTGAACCTTTATCAATAATTGGTGCAGGATTTCTTGATGTATCTTTCTTGGAAAATAGTATACCTGAAATTATCTGTCCCGAGTTAGAAAACTGGTATAAAATCCCAGGACTGACCACACAAAGAGCACTAGTTTATCATTTGCTTAATACATTTTTTCCTGAGGCAGTTATAGATAAAAGAAAAGTATCATCAACTTTTTTAACTAAAATTCATGATATTGATTTGGAAGAAATTAATCTTAAGCTAATTTATAATATTCAAGGTGATTTCGAAATACGCTCAATTTATGAGCAGGCATGCTACGCAATAATTAACGAATAAAAGGAATATAAATGTCAAAAATGTTTCATTGCGAACCTACATATTATGAACAACAACACCAATCAATAGCTTATCTCCATGCTCGAGCTTTTGAAGCACATAATGATGGAGATGGTGTATTGGTTAATCATCTTTGTTCAATAGCATTATCAAATATAGAGAAATGGGTTAAAAAAGGAAAGTGTGATGTTTTATTATCGGAGACATATTGGATTGCTGTATTATCTTTATATTGGTTAATCGATGTATATATGTTAAATAAGGTTAAGACTGTTTACGAAGTGATGCCTTGTAATAAAGATGATGTAGCCATATCTCTTATATTAAAGAATACATTTATTTTAATTAAAGAGTGCCTTTCTATAGATATTAGTTTAATAGACGCCTTAAAAACATCTTCTTTATCATGGTGTATAGACACCTATAATGAAGAGGATGCACTTTTATTAACATTAATTATTGAATTATTATGGTACAAAAATCCTATTGGGAATAAATGGCATGAACTATCAACTAATTGGTATCAAAAGCTTTATAATAGTAATCAACGTCTTGCTGAAGAATTAGAAAAAACTCGTCAAAGATTGGAAATTCAAAATTATTTAGTTACTCTCGGAGCACCATCATGTGTGAAAACTAAATTGGATAACTATTTTCCAAGACCAATCGAGAAGTATCTATACGATGCTTGGGGTTACATTCTTAAATGTAACTGGAAAAAAGTTAGGAAATGTATAAAAAACATTGTGAATATGGTGACATACGAAGATCCGATAGCATTATATGTATCAGATATTCATCAACGATTTCGCTTTCATATTCATATGAAAGAAAGTAATAATGAAGACTGTGGAGATCCAGAAATTATAACATTAACACGACGTAGAGTTTATTTAGTAACCCGTAAATCTTTTGCATTTACCGAACAACGCATTAAAAAATTGATGTCTGACGCTGTCACTCTTTGGTGGAAAGGTGAAACAAAAATAACGAGTGAAGAGCGATTTAATTGTTTCAGGATTGTCATGTTTAGTGAGTTGTCTGCACTTCGAGTTTGGGATATATCTTCTTGGATAGATCTAACACGCATTCGTGCAATGCTTAATCTTGAAGTAACCCGATTTAACGGAGAACAGTACTATGGATTCTTAATAAATGCTATTATAAAATCAATACAATCATTGTCATTTGACGAAAAAGATCCTTTAATTTCATGCGCTATACAAAAATTAGACTTCACTAATGAATCATTAAGAAAAATATTAGTCAATTGTATGGTTAATACTCGTCCTCTTGAATGGCATAAAGTATTTGAGTTATTTGTATTACTTTCTGATGGTGTCCCTGAATCATGCCTATTAAAATTAGCGAACTGGTCTATTAAATGTAACAAGTTCAGGGGAGAATTACCAGGTTGGCATGTAGCACCTTTTGCCTTTTGGGGAACAATTATCTCTCATTGTAATATAGATTCACGAGTTTATGAATCACTATATCCAGTGGCTTTACATGCTGCACAACATCCTGCTATTTGGGAAATTGATAATAAAGAATGCTTTTTGCAAGAATATCTACTTCATGCACCATCCTTACTCGCAATTAAGATTGGTGAGAAAATGCTTGACATTATGACAGTCGATGAACGTTCAATAGAAAATCGTTGGAATTTACTCTACAATGCATCACTCAAACGGTCAGAACTATCAGAAAGATTTAAGCAGCAATTAAGCGAAAGTACAACAAATCCGGTTCGCTCTCATTATTTATATTACCTTGAACATCCAGATGAACCATTTGTTCCAAGAGATAACTCTGAGTTACGAGACTATAACCGTCAACAAATATATTCTACTATAAATCCAGAATTAAAGAAGATAGATAGCAATGCAATTGATAACAATCTAATTGGACTTGTTACTTGGACGGAAGATGACCTTCACCTTGTTAGTCTTCTGACTGATGCAATAAATTACCCACAAGCATCTCCTTTTGAAATAGAAAACATGATAGAATGTCTATCAATTTTGGTTCTAAAGGGAGGGCATATTTATATTGAAAATATTCGAAAAGAATATCTTAATTGGCTAAATGTTAATCCATCGGGGAATGGCTTTGCCCCAAATTATAATGGACCATTTTCGTCATTCCATATGGATTTAAACGAGAAGGAGGGTATATTCAAAAGTCTATGTCTATTAAGTGTAAGCATGATTAGTGACAATGATCCTGAAATAAAGTCTATCGTTGGAAATTGGGTGATTAACAATATAATTGAAGCTCCAATGTGTGCATATGGGTTATTATCTAAAATTGCAATCACGATAGGGTTATCTACAGAAGGTATGAATGGAATTAATATAATAAATATAGTCCGATTTCTTTTAATGAAAGCTTCGTCTGATACTACAAATATAAAACAGTCACAAAATGCTATATTTTCCATACTTTTTCAAATCTATAAAATTTTGAACTCACAAAATATCCAGTTCGTATCAGAATCATCAAATAATAATGCGAATGGAATCCTAATTCAAATCCTATACCAATTTATTCCAACACTTGCAAAACATAATGATGCTAATATACGAATGGGAGTTGCATATATCTTAAATAAATGGTCAACATTAGAAGAATTACCTATAGAGTTAGATGATGTATATAATACCCTATGTAAAGATGCCCGCGGTCGAGTGCGGCAAGCAACAAAGAAAACATAATATAAACATTTTTGAGTTTAATGTTGATTATAATAATTATCGATACGATTTCGTTATCTTGCAACTTATATTCATATCATGGTTAAACATATTATAAATAATCAGTCTACCTTAAGGAATTTTTATACTGAATAGAATATTGAACTTAAAGTAACAACCAGGCATTATTATTTAATAAAGTCTACCAGCAAGGTTTTTTAAACATTTTTCCTCCTGCACCTTTAATAAAAAAACACCACTCAAAAGTTTTCAATGTCGTAGCACACACCCTACCATTTATTAACGCGTCAGAAATTTTTCTACTGGCAGTTTTTTCTTTTTGTGCTATCTGTAGTTGTAATTATGATTATAATTATGTATGATTATTGTAGAAATACGGGAATAAACTGGCAGAAGCAGTTTAATAGATAACCTGTCCTTATATTTTATATTCTACTCAACCCCACAGGAAACTGTGTTTAAGGCTTTAGGCGTTGATTAAAGAGGAATTGGTAATGGCATACAGAACTGGTACATATATTGCTTTTGATGGATTAGGTGAAACCAACCCTACCAAATCTGACTTCAGATACTACGCTACTATTCAGGCATGGTGTGCTAACAGTCACATTGAATTTAACATTACGAACAGCCACGAAAAAACATATGCCGTCCGCGATTCAAGTGCAAAAGCTACCCTATATACTCGAATTCAAGAGAGACTTAGAGCGTCAAAAAATATGCTTGTTATTATCACAAAGGATACACGATATACAGGAAGTGTGCTTTCTTATGAAATCGAACAAGCTATTGATAACTATCAAATACCACTGATAATTGCGTATCCTGAATACTCTTCAATACTAAATGTCGATGCATTAAGCAATTTGTGGACAAAGTCGCTTTCAGACCGCATAAATAATCCGGGAACTGAGGCAATACATATTGCTTTTAAGAAAGATTGTATCTTAGATGCGATTTCAAAGTTTTCAGTTAACGGGAAACACCTAAACGGTGGAAAAAACTATTACAACCGAGATGCCTACATTCAGTGGGGTTTAATAAAATAAGGAGGGTATTTTGGCTTACAGAAACAAAATACACAGTAGTAAGAACATACCGTTGTTTAACACAAAAAATCATTTATACTGGGAAGTGGTTGTGTAATGAAAATCATTAAACAGCTAATATCTTTGCTCCCCAAAATCCTAACTGATAGTTTTGAAGTCGCCTTTGCAATACTCGGTGGTATAAGTATCGTTTTAAGTTTTACATCATTCTCGCTTGATTGTGTAGGTAAACTCCCCGTTCAGATTGGAGTGGTTGTGTTATCGTATATTGTACTTGTTATCGGAACGATAGTTGTAAAGCAAAAACTAACAAAAAATGAGGTTACACTTGATATTCGGGGTATGAAATTAGTCATTAGAGAAGGTGATATCCTCAAGGCTGACGGTTGGAAAATCATACCTTTTAACGAGTATTTCGACACTCAAGTAGACGATATAGTAATCGCTCACAGTTCGCTAAACGGAATGTATATTGACTCTCTTAATGATATGGATAAGGAATCATTAAAACGTGCTATTATTACCGACATTAATAGTCCTCTTCATAGGAATGATTGTTCTAATGGCACAAAGACAAGATATGAACTTGGAACTATTAAAATCTTTCAAGATGTTATGATGTTAGCGTTAACACACTTTAACGAGCAGAACGAGGCGTACACAAACCGTGCTGAATATGAACATACGCTACGAAAAATGTGGAAAGAGATTCGCCGTACATATCAAGGCAAGCAAATTAATATTCCATTAATAGGGGGAGGCCTTACACAACTTGACGATATGGCAGAAAAGCCAAATGAGCAACTGCTCAAGTGTATTCTCTGCACATTACAAACAAGTTCCGTGACCTTTGACAAGAACATTCAAATAAATATAATACTTACTAAAAAGGCTCTGGAAACAATAAATCTTTACGAGCTGAAAGGAAAAAAATAATTATGACATACAGAACTAAAACGTACATCGCAGCAGACTGGGATGGCGATAAAAATGCAGTTGATAAGCTGCACGAATGGAATAATGGCGAAAAGTGGAGTTTGTCATTTACTGATGCACATGACCTTACTCAGGCGCAAGATGATAGTTTGAATTGTAGTATCAAGGCATCTCTTGCTACAAGAATGGATGCCTCGAAAACATTCGTTCTGATTGTAGGAAGTAATACAAAAAGCCGCAGAGCAGGCGAGTGTACATACTGTTCGAATTATGACAACGGGAAGTGTAAAACGAATCATACTCTTAGTAATGACAGTTTTATTGAATATGAGTGTAAAAAGGCGGTTCGAGACAGCGGAAACATCAAACTTGTCATCCTTTATAATGCAGCAACAGTCGATAAAAGTAAATGCCCTGATGCCATCAAAGCATATGGTACGCACGCTCCAATGCAAAAAATGAAAGATGGCAAGCATTATTGGGATTATCAATCTGTCAAGAATGCACTGGAACTATAGCACATTATTTTAATATATATATTCTCGCTCTCGGACAGAAAGTTAGTCCTTCATGTGGTTTCATGGGGAATTTTAGATTTAACGATTTGTAGAATAATACACACATCAAAAGGTATGCAAAGGAATGGTAGTTATCAATTCATTATTTCTTTGCTAACACAAAAAAGATAAGTCCAGTAAATATCTATGACACCTGTCAAATATTATCCGATGAACTTGAATCATTAGCCTGTATCTTGATACATCATATTCGAAGTATTCATTCTGAGTATCAATGTTTTTATAATTATTGGTAGACTTTATTCAATAAAGTCTACTCACAAGTTTTTTAGACACCTTTCCTCCTGCCACCCTTAATCAAAAAACACCACTCAAAAGTTCTTGGTTTCGTAGCGCACGCCCTACCATACGTTACGGAATCCAGAACTTTATTTCTGGGATCTATAAAATTGTTCCCCGCGTCAGTTTTTACAGGCACGGGGAACTTGTATTTTAAGCTCCCCTTCCAATTATTACCATCCCAACTTATATTGATTTTCTCAATAAATGAACGCAACAATTCTTTCTTTTTTCCAGCTGACGCTTCATTAAGTATTTTGTTACAATGTATGATAAAATCACGAATGTCAGCAATACTCATATTAATGACATGTGGATTTTTAATGTCATTCTGCAATTGATTCTGCTTATACTCTAAATTGCGTATCTGTAATTGACGTTCTTTAATACGCTCATTTAAAGTATCTTCAGTTACAATACCAGACTCAATGAGAGTATATATATTTGTTAATTTATTGCGAACATCTGTTAATTCATGATTAATAGATGTTAATTCATCTTTTTTATCTTTAATAGTGTCTTTCTGCTTATCATTAATTTGCGATAATAGCATTGAGATATTTTCTTCATTTAACAATACTGCCTTTATGTATTCAATAATAGTCCTTTCTATTATTTTCTGTGGGATTAACTTCATATCACATTTTGTCTTCCCAGATTTACCTTGTTGCACACAGGAGTAATAATTATATTTTCCTGATTTAGCTTCGGATCCTGTAAATGAATTACCACATTGACATTTCAATAAACCACTTAACAAATAGTTACTCTGGATTGCCCGAGGCTCAATAACAGGTGACTTCCTTGGGTTTAATGAATCAAGACGTAATTGAACACTTTCAAATAACTCTTTATCAATTATTGCTGGATGTGCCCCTTCATACCGACATATTTTACCAGGATCATTTTGCCTTAATTTACCCCTACGAAATGATGACCTATTCCAAATACGAACGCCAGTATAAACCTCATTTTTCAATATAAAAAGAATTTTCTGTGCAGTCCAGCTATTCTCTTTCGGTGTTAATATCCCCTCACTATTAAAAGTCATAGCAATCTGTTTAGCTCCAACTCCAGATATATACATTTGGAATGCACGCTTAATCAAGGGTTCATATTTATCATCAATTTCAAAGGATATATCAACTGCTTTACCTACAGATTTATGAATAGACCTATATCCTACTGGAGTTGTACCACCTGTTGATAAGCCAACAATAGCTTTTGATGTCAGTCCACGACTGCAATTCTTTGAAATTGTTTTCGATAAATTCTGAGCCATAACACTATGAAAACTTTCAGGAATAAAATCTATTTCTTCATTCTCACCGGACTCATTAATTGAAATCACATCAATTTCATATTCTTTTCGTAGTCTCTCTTTATTAACAGCAGCATCACCGATATCACGCGAAAAACGATCAAACATCCATAATAATACAGCATCAAATTGTTTTGGTTCTATACTTGCGTCAAGTAACATTTTTTGAAATGCTGGTCGATTAACATTAGTACCAGTATAACCTTCATCTTTATATATTTTAACAACATCATAACCTTTCTTCTTGGCAAATTCTTCCATACAAGATATTTGACTTGCTATAGGGTTCTCTTTATCAGCTTGTTTCCTTCATAATGTCACTCCAGATGACTCATCTTTATTAAGAAGACTTCATTTATGGTTTGAGATTAACCCTCCAGAAATAGATGAAGATGATTTGTGGACCAATCAACCACAGTTTGACCCTTATACATTCACCATGCCAACATCCAACGGAATAGTTGCTCCGGCACGTTTTACTACCTTTAAACAAATTATAGGTCGTATATTTGATGGAGAAGATGTGTTTTTTATGAGTCAAGTCTATTTTCGTCAAGAAGTATTACAGAAATATGAAGCATCAAGCGATTATGAAGTAGCAGACAACGGCTCAGTGTCATGTCATAATTACTGGTCACTTAATCGAAGTACCATTAGACTTGGTAATGAATTAATCAGCACAGCGATAGGTGATTTTGCAGAAGCAATACCTTTCGAGGAGTGGCCACATTGGAAACAATTTGTAGTTGAACCTCCAAGTCAGGAACAAGTAATATCTCTTCAGTCAGAACAAACTATACCAGATCAAGTAAATAATCTGGTATATTCACTCAATACTTTAAATAACTCTATAAAAAAGCTATCTGTTACATTTGGCTATGAGATCAGAACTGATATATGGAACGGTACAGTAGATAGTCTGGCTGGTCGCCAATTAAAGTGGGTATACCCAACGTCAAAGATGATAGGCACACCACCTGCTTTACTATCACAAGTCGTAGCAAACACAACGACTTCTGCCGCAGTAAGTAATAATAGCAATTCGGGTTCCCAGACAAAGAAATCTTTACCAGTGACACAACCACCTATAATAAAGAAACCGATTACCATCACATGGGAAGAAATTTAGACTGATTAATCAGGTACTATTTAATACAGTCAACCTGTGACTTTAAGGAAGGTTTCATGTTTCATCAAGCCTGTCGTACCAGTCTCTATCCGTCAGAGTTTTCTCTGACGGGTTCTTTATTTTAGTGACACGATTACATTACAGTTTCAGGCTTCAAAACCTATGAAAAAACATAAACTTCTTTTATTAATATCTCAATTTTAGTATCATATCAAAACATATACAAACTGAAAATAAGAAGGAAACATGATTATATTGAAGAATTAATCAAAAAGTATGTACTATTATCAAGATTGCAGAGGAGTCTGTGATACTGATGTTTTGTCAAATGCTGGGGATGAATCAAATATGACCACAGACGAAATCCAACAATTAATAAATGAAATTAAGGCTCAGCAATGTGAACTTGATGATGTTGAGGTAAAAGCCGCTCATTTCGGAACACCTAAAAAACTATATGATTCATTTTCTGCATTGGCTAATCACACTGGAGGTGGAATCATCCTGTTTGGAGTGGATGAAGAACAGCAATTTGCTATAGTCGGAGTTCATGATGTTAGTCGCTTAATCACAGATGTCACTGGCAAAGCAACAGATGAAATGGAACCACCATTACGCCTACAGTTTTCAGTTGCGGAGATTGACGGTCTTCACGTAGTTATCGCTGAAGTGCCGGAAGTATCCATTGAACAAAAACCATGTTTTTATAAATCAGCAGGTATGCAACGCGGATCATATTTGCGTATTGGGGATTCTGACCGTCAGATGACTGATTATGAAGTGTTTGGGTTTGTAAGCAATCGTTATCAACAGGAGCATGACCGTGTTGTTGTTACAGAGGCTACCTTTGACGACTTAGACCATAATCGTCTTGAATCATACTTTGATATACTCCGCCAATCCAATCCTGACGCGCCATATTTACATCAACCGTTTGAGCAACGATTGAAGACGTTACGAATTGTTCGAGAAGAACAAGGTATTCTGCGTCCTACAATGGCGGGATTACTGATGTTTGGTATTTATCCTCAATCATTTGAACCACAATTAGTAATTACTTTCTTACACTATTTCAGTACAACAGAAAATGAAACCACTCCGACAGGTGCCCGCTTTCTGGACAACAAGAAGTTTGAAGGATCAATTCCAGTAATGGTTGAGACAGCTTATACTTATATTTTAAAAACCATGCGCAAAAGTACTTTAGTAAATGGTTTATATCATCAGGAGATTCCTGAATATCCCTTTATGGCAGTACGTGAAGCACTCTTAAATGCAGTCATGCATCGTGATTACAGTCCATATGCACGTTCAAGTTACATACAAGTACGTTTATTCGCAGATCGACTGATAATTGAAAGTCCAGGATGTCTTTATGGCAGTGTAACAGTAGATACACTGGAAGAGCAGCAGTCAACTCGTAATCGGCAGATTATGCGATTTGCTGAGGACTTACATCTGGTTGAAAACAGAGGCAGTGGTATCAATACCATATTGAATGAAATGCGTAAAGCAACTATGGAACCGCCAATTTTCGAGGATACTCGCAGTGCTTTTCGAGTTACATTTAACAATCGGCATCTGTTAGAACCTGATACTCTGACATGGTTGAATACATTCGCAAGTCAACCCATTAATGAACATCAACGAATGGCCTTAGCATTCATTCGTCACCGTGGTCGTATTACTAATAGCGATTATCAACGTTTAAATTTTGTAGATACAAATACTGCTTCTCGAGAACTACGCAGTTTGATGCAAGCTGGAATCATAACAAAACATGAGTCACGTCGTTGGGCTTATTATGTATTAAATGAAACAATACATATTGAGAATGACCAATTATCATTGACACCACAGCTATTTCATAAAGAAGCTATGGTATTATCATACATTCGCGAACACGGAGAAATAACTAATCGAGGTTGTCAAAAACTCTTTACGATTGATAGTTGGCACGCTGCCGAGTTACTTAAGAAACTGACAGATAAAAAAATAATAAAGAAAATTGGAACCACTGGACGTGGTGTAAAGTATTGTTTGGATGTAGACAACATTATCGCATAATTTAAACAACACAAAAAACATTGGAGAAACGTTGGGAAACGTTGTAAAACATTGGAGAAACGTTGGGAAACATTGGAAACAGATTAATTATGTCCCAATGGATTATCCAATATCAACCAGTTTTCCTCTTGCCGCTCTTAATAACGAAGCACCATTCAAAAGTTATGAGTTCCGTACGATACGCCCTACCACTTTCTAACCGCCAGAACTTTCTCTGGCGGTTTTTTTAGTGTTTAATATCATAAGGTAACTGGTAGACATCCGTAGCGGAAATGAGATTGTTCACAACGGTTTACCGGCTGTATTAGATTTGAAAACTGTGGATAAAAGTGTTGATTGGTATTTAATTAAGATTTACAGTTAATTTATGATAACGACAAAATATTAATATGATACAAGTATTTCAGGGCATACTATCTCTTTGTCATTCACTTTAATGATATGCTTTTCAAAGTCTGCTGTTACTTCTGTACCATCGGCAAAACTGGTGGAATATGCATCATCACATAATTTTTTATAATCGGTAATTTCATACTTTTTAAGATGCCCATATTGTGTAATACAAATATCGTTAACTGCTTTCAATGCGGCAATTCTGGTATCATTCAACACAGGCATAACTCCAGGTTTTGTGGACCATTCATCGCGTGGTATGCCACCATACAATATACACGCCATGACGTTATCCCATTTTACGCCACCACGTGCTTCCAGAGCTACCAGCCCACTCATGGCGATTTGCCAGACTGGAACTACGTTTTTACGATCTATCAGGGTGAATACCGGCCATTCCGGTTTACACATTGTCAGATGCCAGGGGTCGCCACAAGTTGATATATGATCTGCCGCTACAGCACAAGGTAAAAAACCAAATTCTGTACCACATGCTCCAAACACTCGCTTACATTCCTCTACTATTAGAACTTGCCCTTTGGCACAATCTGCCCGGGGACCTTTATATTTCGGATGATAATTTACTTCCAGGGGTTGCTGCATATAGTCTACATAATACATGCCTTTTAATCCAAGGTTTTTCATGTGTTTTAAATGACCGGCTATACGTTCTTCTGGCATGGCTAATGGCCAACCAGATGCTTCTGGACCACCAGCCCAGCGACCATGAATTAAAGGTTCTCCAAAAATATCGATAATTGCATAATCACGATTGAAGTCCGGTGAATTAAGATTTTGCATAATGAAATTGTCGTGTACCTGAATATTGAACCCCAAATCAATGCCAGTTCTAATTAAATTACGGAATCCTGTTTCACCACCTAATCTTTCCTCTACAGGGAAACGAGTGGGATATAGACCATCATGACCTTTAGTATTCCACCCGACACATTGCGTGACTATTTTTTCAATACCTGCCTGTTTTAATTTTTTCAGACATGCTGTTGCTTCAGAGAATGGCATATAGCTTTGAAAAGAGCCTGGATTAACGGTCTGTTTTCCTTCCATCATATAGCCTACATTTTCAATTCCATGGAACAGCTTCATTATATAGGCATCCATTAGATAAGCCACTTCCGGTGATTCAGCAGCGCGTTCAACAAGAGTTTTCTTACCGAGATCTATCATAATATGTTGACGTAAGCGTTTTGCGCAGAATATTACAGGGTCAGATTTTTCTTTGATTGGAATAAAGCGTATTTCACGATTTGTATAATCAACAGGATCTATCCAGGTACGGCGTAGCGACATAGAAAAGCCTGTTTCACCACCATTTTTTCCATCAGTTTCCACTCGGCATTCCGCATCACATGCCCCCTGACGTGCTAAAGCCATGATTCCAGCATCATTATCCCAACATGCACAGAAAGGCAATGATGGTGTCAATTCCCATCGCTCCTGTTCACCGTATATTAGAAAACGGTCATGAATTGCTGGTTTGCCTGTAGTTGGGCATAACATGCCAGTGTTTATTGGCAAAAGCAACGTGCCATTTTGTACATTCATAAGGTCAGGAAGAATATTTACTGCAAAAAGACGATACATTACAGAGTCACGTTCATAGATTTCTGAAGGTGATAATAATACTGATAACTCACCATCATATAATCTCAACCATATACCTATTTCTATGCCATGATTGTTATCACTTATCATCACATGTAAACCATTTTCTACAGGTTCAACATGTTCAATACGCCATTTATCCACATTTTCAATGCGTTTCAATGGTTTATCAAAAACATCTAATGTTAACAAAGATGCAGGTCCCCAACGTTTACCGGTATTTTTGTCGTTTAACGTAACCTCTGCCAGTTTGTTATTATGAACTAAAATGAGTTCAAGTCCGTCTATATTTATCTGATTTTTAATTTTTTTCATATAGAAATACCTTTATTCACGACCATATTTTAGACCTTCATCAAACATTGCCCATGCACTTTCTATGGGAACATAATCAGCAAGGCTGTTGCCACTGCCCAGCATGTAACCACCATCAGGAGCCATGTTGTCAATCATATAACGCACACGTTGTCGTAAAGATATTTCATCTGCACGACAAAGAAAATCCACATCTATGCCACCAATTAGACTGATACGTTTACCATATTGCTGATGTAATTCAAGCATTGAAGGAGTAATTGCATCTTCAAATGAATGTTTACCATCATAACCACTGGCGATAATATCTTCCATCACTTCTTTTAAATTACCACATGAATGTAAGATACATACCTTGCCATGATTATGCACAGCATCACATATTCGTTTATGCCATGGAAATATTAAACGTCGTAAATCGTCAGGTTTCAAAAATGTTCCGGTTTTAAAACCCATATCACCAGTTACCAGAATACCATCAATGCATGGCAAGGATGCAGCCAAATCGAATACTTCCAACATAATTGAACCTACACGATCAGCAACCCGATTCACCAGGTCTGGATTTTCATAAAGCATTATACCAATGCCGGAATATCCAAGCAGGTCGCACATTGTTTGAAAAATTGCACCACCACCTGTGAGTACACCCAGTCCTTCCGGGGCTAATTTTGCCGTTCGAATCATAGCGTCAATATCTAATGTTTTGGCCGATGGCCATGGATATGCGTCAAAATCAGCATTGCAGGTAATTACGCTATCATCATCCATAACAAAACCATCATGGCGTTTCGCCGGGAATCCGGCAAATCCACACATATTAATAGTGCCATGATCAAACCCCATTAAAGCACAACATTGCAGATAGTGGGCAAATGTAGTCTCATATGTTGATGATGTCGGCATAAAGTTCATCCCGGGTGGCGGTGTTAAACCAGTAAATGCTTCAAAATGTTCAGGATTAAGAATCATTTCAAAAAAAGGGACATACTCTCTATCCCCTTTTCGCATTAAAACTTTACGAAATCTGGAGAAATCTGGTTTTTCATTGCGTTGTAATTTATAATTATGAGACATTAAATTTTCTCTCTATTTCTGTGTGTTTTGAATTGTAAGAACACGTAAATCATGTTGTTTGATCTCATTTATCGTAATTATGCCGTTTTGCGCTGTGTATTTTTGTTCAGTATTCTCCCAATTAACAGCAGTGAAATTTTCAGATAAATTAAGTTTTTTAGTATCAACTTTTATTTTAGCATTACCACCTTTTCCATAATCGGAGAATATAATGGTTATTTTATCTTTACCCTGAACAACAATCCAGGCAGCATCTATTTCATTGACAGTAATTATCGGTTGTTTATCCCAATAGTTGTATACTTTACAGATATCAGTACCATACCCTTGATTGAATAGATGCTGTCTGATTCGCGTATAAAGAGAATCAGCCTGATATATAATCAATTCATGGGTCAGGCAAACACCTGCCCGGGTACGTTCAACCCATTTTTGCAGAACAGGATTTGTTACCTCAGTAATACCTGACAATATAACCGGCACATTGCCACCTTGGCGTCCAATACTCGCGGCCCTGATATATTCACGTGTAAAACGATCCTGAAAATCTGAACCGCCGAATTTCCATTCCCAGTCGAAGTTAATAGTAGTCCAACTAAATACCGGCAACAGATACGAATTAGTCATATGCGGCATTGTCAGATTACGTTTACCCATTTGATGAAATAATACTGCGGTTCGACGGGTTAGTTCACGCATTTCCCAGATGTCGGTATCCGGTTGAAATTGACCATCTTCCCGAATATAACCATTGCCTGTTGCGGGATTTTCATTATCATAAATACAGATATTATCCCAGTAAATGCCATCAAAACCATTGCGGAGAAAATCACGGTAGGCGTATAGCAGGTAATCTTGTCGGCTTCTAACTGGAGTACAGGAAAAATCAATTGGTGCATCATTAGATTTATCAATTCGCCAGGTATAATCAGACCTGCGCCATTCATCCTGATAAGTCAGCCACTCAGGTATCGCCATATTTTCACCGCGAAGGTTTGTGTATGGAATGAGTGCATCAACTTTGCCGGGAGCTGCTGACCAATTAATTTCATTTTTTATTTCCGGGTGTGCTTTGGCATAAGCAGCAAAGAAGTCATCATCCCGTTTTCCTTCTTTTTTTGACTGTGCTATCTTTTGTATAACCGTATAATCATTTCCCAGAGGAGTTACACCATAGAGATGACCACCCCAATACATGCACATTCCAAGCAGCAGCGACTCGAACTTTCCACCGGATGTTACACCCCATGTATGCCAGTCGGGGTTTGTCGGCATTGGTTTTACAGGAGTTGCCTGTAAACCAAAGACAATACGATGAGTTTTGGTCAGTGTTGTCTGTTTTTGTACTAATCGTACCCGCAGAAAAACAGTATCTTCTTTTCGTTCAATTACCAGGGCAGAAACTTCGTCCTTTAAATCAACTACCCAATCCTTATCATTTGAAGCAAACCACACTAATCCACGTTCTGGACCACCTACATATAAATATGGTAAAAAAGTACCTAATAATTTATCGCGAGAAGCGTATTTACTTTCCCATACTATTCCGGTGCCGGCAGGTATAGCACCGGCGTAATTGGAACGCAATCCTTCTCCACAGGAGTGCATCAAGGAAACTTGATCTGCACTAAGTGGTATTACCAATTCTAATGAATCCACCGGAGTTTTATCGCATTGGGAAAGCTCCAGCGTTACCTTCATGCATCCGTCTATATCCATCTCGCTGATAGTTTTACCCCGTAGTGATCCTGCACGCCATTTCGATACTGCCGTCACGCGATTAGGTTTTTTTTCTGTAAAATCGAGGTTACCGCTTACTCGCTGCATCTTACCTTTTTGCCTGACATCAAATGTCATCGGTGCATTAAGTAACGGATCATTCATTGATTTCACCTGCGACCACATGCCAATATTATTCATCAAATGCTGACGTAATACAGCATCTATAGTCCGTCCCTTCACCTTAAGTGGGGTAAATGGTGGAATCACCTCATCACTTATTCCAATGGAGTTATTTAGCCATGGGAAATTATTTTCATATTGAAACATTATTGTTTTCAGTGGTTCATTTGAGATTGTTTTTCCATCAAAAAAGAATAATACCTGATATTTTCCAGGCTTTATCTCTTTTAATAGAAGTTTTCCTTCACATGTCCAATTTTTTGTTATATCTGCTTCATCGGAAAAGACTTCTTTTTTTTCTTCATTTAGCACTTTAATTCGCACTTTTTTTATGTTATCTTTTTCGATCCAACCATTAAATGCAGATTTCCATCGGAGTGTGCGTGAAGTTGGCAAAAATGCAATATTACACTTAACAGCATCATCAACATTGGTGCTTGATAGTGTATCCCAAATATTAGTTGGGACCGTCTGCCATTTTACATCGCGGTGATAATAAACTTGTTTATCTGGCCCAGTAATAAGCAACTCACCTAATGCCGGGTAATCACCAGGTGTAAAGAAGGGTTTCTGGTACGAAAACTTACGCTTTTCGCCTGGTTCCAGATTAATATCCCAATCCTGGTAATACCGTGGTTGGTCTTGCGCATTACCGCCAATTTTCACATGGATTGGTAATTGATTTTTCGTAGGGTTATTAATATCTATACCAATATCTATTCCATCTTTACTTTGGAATCCAATCTCTGAAATAATTGGTGCTTGTTTTATAAATTGGATTTTAGGCATGGTATCAGGAGTGTCAAACGCGCGAACAAGTGGCGCCCAGCGAGACTGGTCCCAGGGGTATTTATAATTTCGGCATACGCGCATTGCCAATGGTTGTTCTGGATTATTTATATTTAAAGATGATAAATCAATAGCAAATTCTGCGCTCCAAATGCTGTCTTTAACAGAGTGAGCCTGTTCAATTGCTGCACGCCAATATTTTTGTGCTATTTTATCTTTACGTTCATAGCTGGAATCATACAGTGCACCCTTGCTATTAACCATAATCTGATAGTATTGTCCTGAGATATTGCCAGGATTATTGTCAATCCATAATTCAATTGAATCGTCATAGATCACATCGCCAACATCTGTGTTGCCATGCGGAATATTATTGGCAATGATGCCTGCTTGTGGATGCACAGCAGAACGCACTGCAATATATAATCGTTTACCATCACATCCAATCCAAAACTCTCCATATCTTGGTTGCAACAGATCTCTTTGTTGTGATGTAAACTTCGAAATATGCAAAGTATTCCATTCATCAGCATTAATAATTCCATCAATTGCTGGTGCCACAGTCATAAAAGGTACAATGGACTGTGGAATAACTTGCGGAATATTCGTGTTTAATAATGTATCAGCAGCTAAAACTAATGATACATTACAAACTAATAAACATGTCAGGAAAATTGATTTTGCCATAATAAAGTATTTCATCATTACACCTCTACATTACATACCGTTACATCTTTATGCCAATAGCATTTAACGTTAACTTTGACATATTACCTGTTTAAATGGTATAATGTCAACCATGAAAGTAAGGGATAAAGAAAAAAAAATAAAAAAGACTGTTTTACCATCTGGAAAAGGGATAATTATTGATGATTCCCAGGAAAAGGATATATCTTACCAAACGCATACCCGTCAGGCTGGTGCAGTAACATTACAGGATATTGCTGATATTTGCGGTGTAAGTTGCATGACCGTATCGCGCGCACTGCGTGGTGATCGACGTTATGTCAGTGAGACAATGACTATTCGTATTCAGGAAACGGCTGCCAAAATCGGTTATGACCCCGCGAGGTTTGAAAGTGCTCGTCGTCTCGTATTAGGCAGCCATGATTTAGACGTGCTTAATCATGCTGTTGCACTTTTTTTTCCTGGCAGTATGATGAAAGACAGTTATTTCATACAAATATTCGACGGAATCATTACAGCATTCAACGAACATGAGATTGCTTTAGTATCCAACCTGGTTACAAAACCGGACTTAACTGGAGATATATCGCTTCCTCGTATAATACGACGTGGTGATGTAGATGGTGCAATTGTATATTGTGCTGCTGCACCGTTTGCTACTATTCTATCCGCGTTGCGAGACGAACCTCATTTTAACCAACGTCCTATAATATCTATTCTTAATCCAATGCCTGGTTGTTCTGTAATAATGACAGATGACTGGACTGGTTCTTATGAAGCATTAACTCATCTACTTAGCTTAGGACATCAGCATATATTGCATTTTTATGGTGAATGGTCTGCAAGTTATCCTCATCAACAACGATTGGGTGGCATGCGTCAGGCATGTGATATTGCCGGCATGAAATCAAATGAAGTGCTAAAAGCAATAAATTGGAATTATGATAATCCCGACGAAGCAACAGAACGGATTATTGTGCATATCGAATCTAACCCGACAATTACTGCAATTATGGCTCCCAATGACAAGGCTGCTATTTCAATCTGGCATGCTTTAACATCGCAAGGAATTCGAATTCCGGAAGATATCAGCCTGATTGGTCACGATGACTCTGAGCCTTTACTTGCTAAAAATGGTGATAATATTCTTACTACCATTACACTTCCATTGGAAGAAATTGGCCGCATCGCTGCTAACCAGTTAGTAGAAATCATACAAAGCCATTCAACTGATACCAGAAAATTAGTTTTGCCGGTAACTTTTACAATTCGTTCTACAACAGCTTCGCCGAAAATATAAATTTTAAATAGAATAATAGTGTAGTAGACCTTAGTGTTATCTTATTAAAAATATATTTTAAAAATCTTCTTAAAATATATTGACATATTAAAAACTACATGGTACAATATCAGCAGTTAACGTTAAATGTATTTTTTAAAAGAAGGTCGGTATGAATAAATACAAAAAACGCAATCTGGGTTTCACCCTCATCGAATTACTGGTCGTGATAGCCATTATTGCCATCCTCGCCGCGATTCTATTTCCTGTTTTTGCACGGGCACGCGAAAAAGCGTATCAGACCACGTGCCTTTCGAATAACCGCCAACTTGCGGCGGATATTCACATTTTTTTACAAGACCATGAGGAAACTTTTTTTGCTGACCCAGTCACGAAGTCCTGGTCGACCGGATTGAATACGACTATCGACGGTGCCATCTTTGATTGTCCATCCACCAGCATCAAAGGCAATGCTGCCTTGTCAGAGTATGGCTTTAACGCTACTCTGTTCGGGACATCCCTTGGGGACACTTTAGATCCCACTAATACCCCACTCGTTATGGATTTGAAGCGATCTCAGTTTCCTCCTAATCTCAACTTCACGTTGCAATCCCCGGATGATCTGGATTTCCGACATACCAACAGTTATGTCATGACCGGGGTGGATGGTCATGCATCAATTTCTAATAATCGTTATACAATAATCGGTTATCAGATGAAGGATATTACATCCTGGACCTACCTGGGGGCGTCAACAGTTAAGACTTATCAATTTGGCTCACTGCCAACCCGCACCAGTAAATTGGTCACCCTTAGTCAGCCGGGCGGTAGCGGTACCGAGGTAGTGGCGGCGTGCGCCGATACCACCACCAGTTGTCTGTTTACCGATGCTATCGTTTTCCTCGCAACGACGGATATCACCATCTGGAATGGTGCCACTACCTATCGACCCATTATCATGTTTTCCGGGGCCAGTGGCACGGGTGGCGTCTCGCTCAGTACCGGCGTGGTAATCAAGAAAAACCAGTGCATCACCATAATGGCTAATTATCCAACTTTATCATCGTTAGGTGTGGTGAATAAGCCAGCGACTTACCCCACCGATGCCTTTGATTTCTGGCATTACACCTGGGTAAAATCCTGGACTTCTTTAAATGACAACTCGGATTATCCTTTCTGATTACAGGAGCGAAAGTATGCATACTCATAAACCACGGGGCTTTACTTTAATTGAATTACTGGTTGTGATAGCCATTATTGCTATCCTCGCCTCTATTCTCTTTCCGGTTTTTGCACGTGCGCGGGAAAAAGCCCGACAGACCACCTGCACTAATAATATCCGGCAGTTGGCCGTTGCCATGACCATGGCTGCTATGGACGCCAATTCCACGTTTCCAGCAGATTCTCAAACGGTACCCTGGTCAAAAACCATTACGAACTATGCGACTGAGAGCGCATTATTCCGCTGTCCCACACGGAATTCTGGAACAGCAGGAGCACCGGATTACGGCTTCAATGCTGAGTTATTCAGCACTGCCTTGGGAGAAGTGCTGCGTCCTGCAGAGACCCCCATGATTGCCGATATCCAATCTCCGAGCACTACCAGCAGTAATTATGCGCTCTCCGTTCCAGCGGATCTTGATAGACGGCACAGCAGTGGCTATATCAGTGCTGCAGTAGATGGTCATGTTACTATCACATCGCAATTGCCGTCACCTATTCGATATATTACCATTAATGCCGACACACTCGTCGACACACATAACCCAAAATGGTATAACTTTTCGAATGGTTGGGCGAATTTTACCAGGACAACAGCGCCAAATGTCTGGATCAGTTGGAAATTTGGTTTGCTGGCCACCCGCAATAGCAAGCTGGTGACCCTGAGTCAGCCGGACGGTCCGGGTACAACCATCACCGTCACACGTGTGGATACCAATCCGAATACGCTGAGCCAGGGTGACACTATTGTGCTGAAAACATTAACACCGATTATATTCCCCCCACTAAGCACCTATCACCTGGTCGATTGCGGCGGATTCTCGGGTGGATATGCGCCACTGATTTGCTTACTATCGGATGCGAATAACCGCCAGGTGGTCATTCCACCCTTGAAATGTCTCGTGCTGGTACCCGCTGGAGGCACCGGAAAAACCTACATTGTCTCGAAAGATGGCAACCAGGCAAGCGGTGGGGCAACACTCACATTCACCATGTAAACCTTTTCATTACACAATAGACTTGTCCGGTAATAATGATTGTTATTACCGGACAAGTCTAATAATAGCTGCATTTAAGGAAAAATATAACTATGACTCGTAAATTGCTTACTAACATCGTAGTATTTATGCTTATTATAACAATAGGTTATACACAAGAAACACAGATACCGGTTAAACCAAACCAAAAAGCTATAACAAATGGATTGAATGTTCTGGTTATTGGTGATTCCAATACCGAAATAGGTTTTATAACCGGCGAACTGGCGCGAATATTTGAAACCAAATACGGTTATTTTGGCAGTGGTTACCATTCACTTAACGCATCTATTGGTATGGGCAGCGGCTATTTACCTTATTTAAAAATTGACAATATTGGCTGGTGGCAAAAACCTGCAATGGTACAACCGGGAGCATCAAAACCATACATGGCTCCGGATGGTTCTTACGTATGGAGCAATGTTGCGGGATCGCATACTGATGTTAAATTTTGGGGTAATACGATTGATATTTACTGGCTGGCAGACCCGCAGGGAGGTGATATGACTGCTACAGTGGATGCAGGTATGCCACAAATAATAACAACAAAAACAGAAAAACGTGGAATACAGCGGACAACATTAAAAGGTTTTGAAGATGGGTGGCATACCCTGGTAATTACTGTAAAAAGCCAGACTATAACATTGATTGGTGTAGATGCGAAGATTGATACTCCAGGCAGCACAGTACGCGCAGTAGTAAATAAATGGGGGAAAGGATGGGCGACAACTGCCGATTTTCTCGATGTTGACCCGATTATTTTTGCAGATTCAATTAAGTTGCTGCAACCTGATGTGACAGTTATCCTGCTGGGAACGAATGACCATAACCTGAAAGGTTTTAACCGCGATGAATATGCTGCGAATTTGGCAAAAATTATTGAACGTGTAAAAAAAGCCGTTCCGGCAACTCGTATATTAGTTGTTTCAACTGCGCAGGTAAACTCTGGCTGGTCTAATCTTGGATTAGCACATTATCTGAAAATATTGCCGGAACTATGTAAATTAAATGGCGCGGCATATTGGGATATGTCAACATGGTTCGGTCCATGGACAAAGAATAACACTGACGGGTTGATGCAGGATGCCGTGCATGTCAATCAAAAGGGTGGCGAAAAGATTGCCGGTCAGCTATATGAAGAAATTTTAAAAGTTGCCAAAGATAAACCTGCTGATGCTATACCTGCTATTGCTGGTCATGAAAAGGGAATATCTCCGGCAAAAAGTAAAGTTGATGGGTTGCTGGCATGGTGGAGCGCGGATGGCCGGGTAGTTGTAGATGATGATGGTAAGGTAATAAAATTAATAGATTCCAGCGATAATAAAGCAGATGCGGTGGCTCAATGGGATTGGAGTCGACCAAAATATATTGAAAATGCTGTAAATGGCAAGCCGGTTATTAATTTCGATGGAAAAACATCTTATCTGACTTTCCCCATGTTAACTATTGCACGTTCAATTATGATTGTTTTCCGCAGTAATAAGCTTATTTTAGGGCACTCATATTTCAATACACGACCTTTTCATATCGGAGTAGTGCGACCACAAAAAGCCTTTAGTATGAATTATGCTTCGAAAGCAGTTACAGGTGGTAAGGGATACTTAAATGGTCAGGAAATTTATATTCCTGATGATAAAGATAACGCATTAGAGTTCAATCCGAAAAAAATGCAAATTTTTTCATTAACAATGACAGATAATGTACCTTTCAATGTTTTAGGTTGGGGAGGTTCATGGAACTTTGACAATTATTTGACTGGTGATGTTGCGGAGATGATGGTATTTAACAAGCCATTAACTGATGAAGAACGTAAAGATATTGAAAAAGAAATGGCTGAACGCTGGGGAATAATACTTACTACTCCCGCACAATAATCAGGAAGTTGTCTAATATGAATCTGCTGCCTATAAATGAAAATGAAGCAATTCTGGAAGCATACTGGAATGGTGATAAAAATGGTGACGACAGTCGACTTGATATATTAGCACCATATCACATAAAATGGCCGCATGGTGCCAGTGGTATAATTCGTCAATCAGCATATTTCACCATATCTACACCTGCAAAAAATGGTCCATCACTGATAATGGAACGTAATTGCGATGTAAATCTGAATGGATATGATCAATTTATATTATCTGCTTCAATGCCTGCTGGTGTAAATGTTCGACTATTAGCATGTCTTGACGAGGTTTGGCAAACAATTATTCATGACCAGTCAGGAATAGATTCCTATGAAGAATATATAGGAAATTTCACCGGGAATCATCTTACCGGATTGCGTTTTGAGTTTACAGTTGTTGGCACTACTCCGGCAGTAATCACATTAAGCTGGCTGATGGTTGTTAATCATTGCGGTGTGAAAAATATGTTGTCCAGGCAAACAGTATATGATGAATCCTGGCCAGGTTTATTAGCACCCGATTCAAAAATATCAAACCCCCAATTGGAATTATTTTTTAATTCTGCTGAGTTGAACAAACTTCGTGAAAAGGTGCAACTCCCACATTTAAAACATCATTATGATGCATTATTGAATCGCGCTCAGGAATTGTTAAATATTAAACCAGAAGATTATATTGGATCATACGCTCCTGGCGGAAATATTGCCCGGGGATGTCGAAAGCGTGACCTGAATAAACCATGGCTGGGTGCCGGTGTATCCGACTTGCTTGCATTCGCAGGTATTATGGAAAATGATTCACAATTCAGTCGTCATGCAGCACGGATGGCTTTAGCACTGGCACATTGCGATCATTGGATTCACAGTTTCATAGGATCTCTTTCTGGCACAACCAGTCATCCGCGCAGTTTTTCGGAGAGTTACATGCTGCGTCCACTGCCACTGGTGCTTGATTGGGCTGGTAATTTATTAAACCCTGCAGGACGTGAATTAATACGTGATGCCATGATAACAAAAGGTCTTGCCCGGATAGAGTCTGACTTCAGACGTTGGGAGTATATTCGCGGTATGAACCAGGGGCTTTTATTCACCCCGGGTCGCATTAATGCTTATCTTGCCTTGGAAAAAACCTATCCCCGATATAGGATCAATCTATTGGAAGCAGAAAGAGATATGCGTTCCATACTTAATCATTATCTGCAATCTGATGGTGGCACACTTGAAGGCATGGGTTACTGGCATAGCATAGGAGAAGTTTTTCCAACCATGTTTGCTCTTGCCCGCCGGCATAACAAGACATTACATGATGTAATAGGTGACAGAATACGGCATACCGCAAACTATGCATTGGAAATGTTATCAAGTGCGGGCAGTGGTACAGAATTTCTGACTATTAATGCTGCTGGGCAGGGACATTTACAACCGAGTTTAATGATGACCGCGGTGCTTGCTGAAGTAGCTGATAATGACAGATTGCGACAATTATATGCAAAATTAGCTATGGATGCTTCGCCGGAAGTTGACTGGTTTCATCTGTTGATTGCTCCGACAGAAATAAAATCGGTTACATCAATGTCGACGTCTGAGGCATCATCTTTTTATTATTTTCCATCTACCGGTCACACTGGCATAAGACGCCATTCAGATAATATAGGAATAATACGTTTTCACCTTTTCAGCGGTCCATCACGCGGGGGACATTCCCATCAGGATAAAGGAAGTTTTATCATCGAAGCTGCTGGTGAAACTCTTGCACTGGATCGTGGAACTACTAACTATGATAATCCGGCACATTTATTGATGGGGAAAGCGGGATGGCACAATTTAACTGTTCCTGAAACGTCTGATGGACGACCGATGGAACAGCAACCTTTGACAACTCCCGGTGGTCGTATTCAATATGCAGAATTTGAAAATGATATTCTAAATATCAACTGTGATAATCGGCAAGCCTGGGTTCCCGGATTATTTAGCCGTAATCAACGCCGGGTATGGTCACCATCTGCTGAATTATTTATATTGGTTGATAATCTGATTTTACATGAACCACATGCTGTAAGTTTTCGCCTGAATAGTTTATTTCCCATTATTCTGGATAACGACAATTCATGGCGAGTAAAAGGTTTACATAATCAATTGCGAATAGTGCCGGTGAATTGGCAACCAGAGATGAATGATGTTAATATAGAAGGCATTGATTCTCATGGCTTGCCGGTATCATTATTGAAAATGGCAACTAAGCCAGCTAAGCATCACCAATTAGTAACGTTAATTGAAGTTATGCCAATTTCAAGTTCACCTCAATGGAGTTACCATTGGATAAAAGAGTCAAATAGTTTGGAGTTGAAAAATATCAGCTCACGAAACCCAAACAACTCTATCGGTCCAATTGATCTGTTTAAAACAAAACTAAGGAGAAAAAAATGAAAAAATGTTTCTATTTATCGCTTGCAATGTGTATCTTTTTCACTCATTGCTTTACTGCTGAGGTAAATACCCCGACAACTGCAACCACACCGGAAAAATCAATTGAAAAGCCAGCGGTTACCCCGGAACCTGACAAACTTGAAGTTATTCTTAATAATAATGGTTTGCAAAAGTTGTCTTATGGTAATTATTCATTCTTTCGTCATCCATCAGATGGTGATTTAACTCCTTTTGCCCGCACCCCAATATTCCAGAAAGATAAAGAAACACGCATTGATAGTTCCGCTACCATTTCCCGTGTATTAAATTCGCAGACTTCTACTATATTGCAAACTTATTCCTGGGGATTGATTTCAGCAATTTATGATATTCACGACACACGACTTGATATCACTGTCACTGTAACTAATAAATCTCCTGAACTATTAAGTAACATAAATCTTCAATTTGCCCGTATGACTTTTCCCCAGGTACCTAAAGTCAGTTTTGTCGGGCAGGATCCTTTTGAGTTTAATGGTGGATCCGGTGCTGTAAATGCTATGCAGCGTCCGCCAGTGGTATTAGTTGATTATGGAAAGGCTGCATATGTAGTGGCAGGCAACCGTTATACTGAAAACTTTACTGCTGGTGTTTTTTTTGCGGAAGATAAAGGGAATATTAACCGGACTGGTATAGGGTTAACCGACATTTCTCCCGGTACTTCGAAAACTGCAGTATTGTCCCTGTGTTTTGGCAAAAAGGGAGATACATTAAGATCGCTGGGGGGGGAATTTATTGATGCTTACGCACATGTAAATCCGATGACGCTTCGCTGGCCTGATCGTCGGCCTATAGGAAAAATATTTCTTGCCAGTAGCGGCAATGGGCCAGACCAGATGGAAAATAATCCCAATCGCTGGTTCATGAATGCCAAGGATGTTAATATCAGTAACGACGAAGGGAAAGAAGTTTTTCGTGAAAAACTCTTGAAATATGCTGATACCGCTATTGATGCGCTGAAAAAATTAGAGGCGCAAGGTGGTATAACATGGGACCCTGAAGGACAACGGACCGGACACACTTATTATGGCGACCCGCGTATTATCCCGGATATCGCGCCAGAGATGGAGTATCGCGGTAAACACGACACCACAACTATCGATGCGTATTTTAATAAGTTCAAAGAAGCCAAATTATATCATGGTATTTGCATTCGTCCTCAGCATGTTACTTTGAAAGACAAATACTGGGTGCAGGAAGAATTGAAAACCAGTATTGAGCGACTTGCTGAACTTGACGCAAAAATATCTTATGCTGTGAAGCGCTGGGATACTAAACTTTTTTATATTGACAGCGATTACGCAGTAACTGCGTGGGAATATCGCGAATTGCACGCACGATATCCTGATGTGCTGCTTATCCCCGAGTGGGAGACACCACTGCATTATGCCTATACTGCTCCTCTTCAATCGTTCTCACACTTCGGCATAAGCAATGCGCAGACACCCCCATCAATTCGTGATCTCTACCCTAAATCATTTATTGTTACTTTTGCTGATGGTGCGAAAGCCGCAAAACCGGATGCTAAAGAAGCGTTATTAGCTGGTATTCGCGGTGGTGATATCATGATGGTTAACGCGTGGTATGTAACTGGCGATTTCGATACTATAAAAGAATTTTATGCAGCAACTCATCCAATAGAGAAAAAAGCGGATAAATGAATAAAAATATTGCCCAAAAAATAGATCGTTATAAAAGTTTTTATAGTAAACGAATAAAATAGTTGCGCAAAACTGCTGTACCAAAACGGCCAAAGGGACATCAGCGACCTGTGCTTCGTGAAATAACCTGATTTACAGATTGACCTGGATGGAAAGCTTTTGGTCAAGACCTTGCACTTTGTGTGGTGCGGGATACCTATGCTGACAGCAAGATTGATATATGGTGTCTGATGAGCACAGACCCGACCACCAGCGCATTAACTATTTATGATTCATTTTGGCGCAGATGGCAATTAGAGGAACTCTCCATGGCTCTTTCGCGCTACCATGGATTGAATGCCATTCCTGCCAGTAGAATTGGAGTTGGATGCGCACGGTTTCAGTGCCCCAAAATCAAACAAAAAACAGTAGATTTGAGAATGAAATTTTTGAAAATATGTGTTTTGTTAATATTTTCTCTCTTCACTCTTCTCTCTTCACTCTTCCCGTCGTTTCCCGTACTATTAATTCTGTTGGCAGCTTAACGTGTTCTTCTTCTGTTTGTTCATTATTCAACTGTTCCATAATCATTCTTGCCGCTTCGTTGCCGACGCCTATTAAAGGAAGTTGAACTGATGTCAGGATATTTTGTTTTTCGCTGTTAAGTATCGGGTCGGTGTCATCATACCCTATAACGCTGATATCTTCAGGAATCTTCACGCCGGCTTGTTTTAACTGATACCAGGCATGATATGCACTATTATCATTCCATGCCATTATAGCGGTTATTTCCGGATGTTCACGCAGATAGTTAACCAGGGTATCTGCATGTGGATTTTGGTCAAATGGATTAAATGTTATTGCTATCCCTTCTTTCAAAGGAGTATCGATTCCTATCCATTCATGGTCGACTAATGCATGATGAAGGTATTTCCCCGGGTCCATACATGCTGTTAAGTATGCATTTTTCGCACCTTGTATCCGCTGCTCGCATGTGGGTGCCCAGGTACAGACAAATTGCAGGATATGTTTATGTCCCAGTGATATCAAATGTGTCATCGCCGATTCAACGCCTTTCTGGTCGTCAATCGTCACACTGGAGCAGGTTGCCATCGGGTTAATTAGTGAAATTATAGGGCGGTCGCGGAAAGATACGTGTTTGCGTAATTCGATAATATCTTTTTCTTGCAGATCGCCTGGTGAGAAGGTTATAATGCCGTCGATATCGCCACGGCGAATGCTGGGTGAACTAAGTACGGGATTTACATCACTATCCATAGGGTGAAGAATTACAACGTCATAACCGGCAGGCAGCAGCACATCCATAACACCGCGAAACATTTGTCCAAAATAGTTCCCTTGATAGAAATTTTTACCCAGTACCATTGCTATCATCTTGTTCAGCATTCGTTTATGAATACGATAACCTACTAATCGACGGGCGGCGTCCTGTGCCTGCGGGTCATATCCGAGTTCTGCCGCCGCCGCCAGAATGCGTGCCTTGGTTGATGGTTTAACGCAATCATCACCGCGCAACGCGTAGGATACTATTGATTTACCCAGTCCGCAATAGGCCGCAATATCTTTCAGCGTTACTGGTTTTGTTCTTTTATTTTGATTTGGACTCATTTACTTCACCTGTCTTTTAACTGATATATTATTATCCAAGTAGATGTGATTTGTCAAAAAAACAAAAAAAACAAAAATTTAATCTAAATCTATTGACAAAATTGATGTGATATAGTAAATTAATAATTGGAACGTTCCCATAGTGTTCCAAATTTATATGGGAGGAATCTTATGATGTATGTTAATCCGAAGTCAAAAGGGTTTACCCTGATTGAGTTATTGGTAGTAATTGCCATTATTGCTATTTTAGCTGCAATTTTGTTCCCGGTGTTTGCCAAGGCAAGAGAAAAGGCCTATCAGACAACCTGTACCAGCAACCTGCGGCAAATAGCAGCTTCATCGCAAATGTATGCCCAGGACCATGAAGAGTCATTACCGGATGGCGGCAACTGGACAGCGCAGATTGGCATAAGCACAAAAGGCGACGGTTTGCTATGTCCATCAACCAGTCATGCTATTGCCTATGGCAACGCAGACTATCTTTATTTTGGCAATAAAGATTCCAACGGCGGTTTTTTAAGTGGAAGATCTCTCGGAAAAATAGATGATCCATCAAAAACACCGATGTTTGGAGACCTGGTACGTCCGATAACGAATCCATGCTATGTAGTTGATGATGGCAGCCAGGACTGTTCTAATATCATTTCAGCAGTTGACACTCGTCATTCTAACTCATCTGCAAATATTGCCTTTGTTGACGGGCATGTAGAAACAAAAAATCAGGATTTATTGAATAATGATTTTTTTGCTAACTGTATTAACACTGACATTCCGGTTTATTTATCCTGGTTGCGCTGGATAGTACAAGGGAATTTTAATACTGATAGTCTACAGCCATCTTGTACTGCGGAAAAACTTACGAAATTATTGTATTCAACTTCTGGTACTCCCAATGCCGGTTCACTTCAGGTTACCGGTGGTAAACCTGCGTGGTGGACAGCATTGCCTACTGGTACAGTAACAGGTGACAATAAAGTTTATAGCGGACCATGTACTTGGGACGGTACAAGCCGTACCGGTATTTTTGGCAGCCATGATAACCCGAGTTGGCCTGCGGGTAGTTATCCTGGTCCAAAATTTACATTAACTATAACACCTAAGGCTGCCGGTACCGCAAGAACAAAGAATGCAGCGATTATATTCAGCAATAATGGTGGCGGTAAGACTTTAACTTTTACTGTTACACAGGGATCATTATCAATTACTAAAACTCTCAGTCCGCCTAATACATTTGCTACTGTTGGTTTATTCTCTATACCAATAACATCACCTACTCCGGTAGTATTTACTCTTGACGGCTCTGCTTGGTTAACATATCCCGCTAATCATTCAGCATTTTTGGCATTTGAACAATGATGCAGTTATTTAAAGGAGGCAATATTATGAAAAAAAGAGGCTTTACTCTGATTGAATTGCTGGTCGTGATTGCCATTATTGCAATTTTGGCCGCTATATTATTCCCGGTATTTGCCCGGGCGCGGGAAAAAGCACGTCAGACGGTGTGTCTCAGCAATTTGCGCCAGATAGCCACCTCAATGGTTATGTACGCGCAAGACCACAACCAGTCATTCCCATTGGCTGAAAACTGGGATTCTGACGTTGCGATTTCAAAAGATGTGCTGGCTTGTCCTACAAAAGGAAAAAGCAGTTCAACACCGGCTTACTTTTTTGTAGCTGGTCCGTCTAATGCAACCGGTACACCTTCTTTCTTATCCGGCGTATCACAGGCTGATGTTAATCAACCAAGTAATACATTACTAATAGGTGAGACAAAAAGCGGCGATGATTATGTGAAAGACAGCGGATTGAATGATACATCTGTTGCCCTGGCAATGACAGATACTCAGCGTCATTCAAATGGTGCAATGTTTGCATACGTTGACGGACATGCAACATGGCTGAAAAGCGACCAAATTTCTCAGGTTAATTTCATTTATTCAGTCGCTCGCAATGCAGAATTTAGTGGTACTTCTCCATTGTTATTCGTCCAGGATTACTTGAAAGAATACTCAAAGACAGATAATTCTGTTCAAGGTGCATTAGCGAAAATAGGAATTGTCAATGCTATAATGGGTGGTGGGTCAGTTTTTTCTCCTAACAAAGCTGCGCCATGGTGGAATGGTTATCCGTCATTTACAAAGACCGGCAATGACACCTGGCATGATGGTGCTCCTAATTCTCCTTTAGTATGGGGTTCAGGTAGTCAACCGGGATTATTTTCTTGTTATGATGGAAGGCAATATACTGGAAAGTTGAGTATTTATATTAAAGGTAATCCTGGAATTAAACGAATGGCATTAATTGCAGAACAATTTTATACAGGAACTGCGAAATGTGGTATAACCAGTATTACACTTGATAGTACAACAACTATTCCGGTAAATAAAGAAATTAATGTATCAACTGCTTCAAAATGTAGTGTTGGAATTTTATACTTTCCAACTGCAGCAAAACAAGTAGACATAAATCTATATGTTGGTGCCGCTGGTGGATCTGCCATGTATGTAGCATTTGATTAAAATTAATTAATAAATAGCTTAAAAAATGAATACTTTTCTCACCCCCTCTGTCTAAGTTAGAGGGGGTGATTTTTAAGAAGAGAGAAGAGTGAAGAGACAAGAGTGAAAAATTGACAATTGACAAAATATCGACTTCTTACGACTTCACCCGATTTCAAAAACTGAAAACTGAAAACTGAAAACTTAACACCAACAAAAGGATATTTATATGCCAGATCCGATAAAAGTTACTATTGCCAATCACCTTGGTCGTCCGATGGTGTATATTAACGGCGTGCCGGATTCATTGCCGGCGTATAGTCCGGTGGCGGGTCGCCGTTTCGAATTATTCAAAGAGCAATCTTCCCGTTTTTTTTCTCATCATTTAAACGCATATTTCATTACCTTGCCATCCGCCACTGACCAGAACGACTGGATAGCCTCGCCATATTGGGTGGGAGACGAAATAAGCAGTAAGCCGATAACGCAAATGAGCGCGACGTTGGACGAAATGGTTCAGCATATTCTGGTCGGCGACCCGGATGCGAATATTATTATCCGCTTTGGGCCGGGAGAGCCGAAAAGCTGGCGTGATTTGCATGAAGACCAGTTGTTTGTTACCGAATGCGGCGATATGCTGCCAACACCATCACTGGCGTCGGATTTGTATAATATCGATTCCGCGCGTTTCAGCAAGGCAGTGGTGGAACATTGCGAGTCTCACCCGTGGGCGGACAGGATAATCGGTTACTGGAATGGCTGCCGGGTGGAAGGAACCCATGAACCGTTGATTGATGGCTGGTTGTTTGACCATAGTCAGATAATGACATCGCGCTGGCGCGAGTACCTGCGGGGAAAATATCAGACCGACGCTGCTTTGCAGGAAGCATTTAATGATTCCACTATTACTCTCAATAATGTTGCGGTGCCAATTGATAAATTGCGCGGCAATGCAGATTTGTCGGGACAGTTGTATTGGCAGGCAGCGAAAGATAATCAGCCATTGCGCGATTACCTGCTGCTGACCCGCGACCTGTTTTTCGCGCAATTCCGTTCGCTGGCATTGGCTATGCATGAAGCAACGGCGAATTGTGAACGCAAACCTGTATTGATGTATGACGCGTTGAAACAGTCGATGCTGGGTTGGAGCAATTATGGGTTTTTTGATGCAAAGTTATCCTGGCAGCTATATTTTCCCGAAATGATGTCTGGTTCCGGGCACATGGATGTCACCGAATTATTTGACGCTCCCGGATTTGACGCAATCGTCACCCCGCATGATTACCAGGCGCGCGGACTTGGCGGCATTTATGAGCCGGAAGGAATGGCGGATTCATGCGTTTTGCGCGGCAAGCCTTTCTTCTGCGAGATGGATACCCGTACCTATATGGGTACCGACCCCAATTCTCCGGCGTTGAATGACAAAGAATTTGCCGCGATAACCTGGCGCAATATCGCCACCGGCATGTCACGCGGATTTTACAGCTACTGGATGGATGTTTACCAAGATTGGTTCGCAAGCAAGGGGATTCACGATGTTATTTCTCAGCAGGCAAAAGTTATTCGCGAATCGGTGAACTGGCCGCATCAAACTATGCCCGGCATCGCCATGATTCTGGATGACGAAGCGGTGCTGGAGACTAACGGCAACGGCAACGTGATGAATGAACAGGTGATGTGGGAAGAAAAGATGGGGTTGGCACGGTGCGGTGTCCCATATCGCATTTACCAGTTTAACGATTTAAAACTCGATAATTTTCCGCAGCACCGGGTCTATTATTTCCCCAACTTGTATCGTGTTGATGATGAAAGGCTGCAATTGCTGAAAGAAAAAATATTCCGCGATGGCAATGTCGTGGTATGGGGACCGGGAAGCGGAATATCTGACGGGAAAGTGATTGGGCCGGAATCCGCCGCCAGGCTCACCGGTTTTGAGTTTGAATATTTGCCGGTTAATTACCCGCGCCGTGTATTGGTAAGCAACTTTGACCATCCGATAACCAGGAATCTGCGCGAAGATACTTTCATCGGCGGCCCATTGGCGTATGGTCCGGTATTGCACCCAAAAGATGGCGTTCCATTGGGTGTGGCATGGACAAAACAGGGGAAATCTCTTTACGGTCTGGCGGTGAAAGAGTTCGAAAACTGGTCATCGGTATTTACCTGTGCGACTCCAATCCCCGCCGACCTGTGGCGCGGTTTGGCTAAATTCGCCGGCGCGCACGTTTATACGGAAAGCAATGATGTTTTAATAGCAGACTCAACCATAGTCGCGCTCCACTCGCTGCGGTCAGGCGAAAAGAAAATTTCATTGCCAAGGCCATCAGATGTATACGATGTCATAGAAGGTGTGATGATAGCCGAAAATGTGATGTCATTCACCTTTTACATGGATGCCCCGCAAACGCGAGTGTTTAGAATAGTGAAGAGAGAAGAGTGAAATTTAGAAGAGAGAAGAGAGAAGAGTGAAGAGTGAAAAATTGACAATTGACAATTGACAAGATATCGATTTCAATCGACTGCTAACGATTTCTTACGACTTCACTCGATTTTAAAAATATTTATTTGACAGATAATATAATTACCGAGGAACCCGATGAGAATTTATCAATTATTATTAATATTGCTGCTTATTTGCATGCCCGCTTTTTCAGTTGAAATTGAGGTGCCATTTTGTAAAGATGCTGCCGCGTCGGGGGAGTTTGCCAAACATGCGCAAACTGCCGGGCGATGTTATGTTGCAGACCTTAGCATGGCGCAAGTCGGCACTATTGTGAAGGGGAGAACCGAGGCTAATCTTGCTCCCGGTTGTTATCGCGCGCGAATGTCGCTGGCGTTAACTCCGCTGGGCGACCCGGTTACAAGTGGTATGACGGTAAAAGTGGCGGTTGGCAATAATATACAGACGTTAACCCCGTTAGTGTTTGCCGAACCAGGTAAATTCATCGACACGACAATTAACTTCAACATTTCTGATGCGTCATCGCCACCGGTTTCAGTATCATGGGAAGGGGTGAAAAAGTTAAAGGCTCCTGCTGTCGCGACTGATGACCCGGACCCTGATGCCAAAGATAATGTAGATGATGGCGAGTTATTCCCGGCGGTTGGCGAAGATAAAATGGTTAATTTTGCGGAATTGAAAGGGTGCAAATATTATCTGGCGGTGCAGGGATTATATATTGAAAAGCTATCGCCAGTTGAGGTAACGAAAGCAACTGTTGATAAAGTGATATACAAAACCAGCCAGACAGCAAAAGGTGAAGTGACATTAACGAATTACGGGACTGACCCGGCAAATGTAAAATTAACGGTTTCCTTGCTTTATGGACTTGATGGCCAGCGTGTGGTGGATACTAAAAATTATACCCTGGCGCCGAAAGAAACGGTTAATTGGACAGGCGATTTTCCGGTGAAGGATTTGCATTACGGCGTTGAAATGAAGGCGGCAGCCACCGTTGATGGCTGGTCATCGGCAAGCAAAAGCGATATATTTGCGGTTAATGACAATATTTACGAAAGCGCGATGATTGGTGCAATGGGCAGCGGGACATTAGCACCTGTTGATAAAGAATATGCCCGCAATAAAGCGTTGGAATTCCGCAACAAAGGCTTCACCGGTTTTGAAACATTTTTCTGGGCACCGTGCGACATGTTGGAATTTACTCCTGACCAGGAAGATTTCTTTGGTGGTCAAGGCGGATATCCTGCTACAGTAACCGGTACAAAAAATGTGGTAGCCGCTTTTCATGACCAGGGAATGGTGGGGACATTTTACTCGAACCTGTGGGGCGGCAGCGGACCGCCGGCTTTTGATAATATGCGCAAACACCCGGAATGGTTTGCTCATGGCAATTTTAATTCCGCAATAATTTCTGACTGGGATTTATTGGGCAACTCTGGCGGTGATATGAAAAATCACCATATACGG